>Ga0214545_1000731_pt1 | contig 55956 bp, 29 predicted proteins | sample CNSS4metaG_FD_160064 | JGI IMG/M metagenome (GOLD analysis project Ga0214545, IMG submission 160064) | Root nodule microbial communities from cowpea collected in UCLA plant growth center, Los Angeles, California, USA - CNSS4 | ecosystem: Host-associated > Plants > Roots > Nodule | place: USA... | reverse complement strand
TGTTCTTCTACCTTTGCGATGATCATCAATTTATTGATGGGAGCAGATGCGAGAGGTACTCGAGGTCAACAGGGAAGAGATGATTCTGCTACACAGTCTACCTGGGCTGGACTTCATGTTTTATTTGAGCTTTTCTTTAGGGCTAAGGACCGTGTATTGTATTACCCCCAAGGCTTTATTTCGAATATCGGCTATCTCTTACTCCTTTTGGGTTGTAGGCTTTGTAATGAGCTTTAGTATTTTCTTTTAAGTACATTGGATAGAGTGACTTTATACTTTGCAACTTGGCTTTTTTATATTATCCGGTGTAAGATTTCATTTAATTATGTTGTTATTTAAATGAGATGTTACAAAAACTCAATTAGTTTATTAAAAAATTAAAATGTAAAATATTTTAATTATTCTATTAAAAAAATCAATTACAAACCACTCAAGTATTTCTTGAAAATATCTTATCCAAAATATCTTATCCAAACACGGGCAAAAGATTTTTATAAAAGTACATGTTGATTTACACACATTCATTTTAAAATAAAGATCACAACAATGCATGTTAAAAACATATTTTTTTTCTTTATCGTACAGCGTGTAGTATAGAATATATTATGTATGCACACACATAAATAATTATGCTGATACAAGATGCGACAGCTACTTGAATCATTGCTTTTAAAATAGCAAAGCAACAAGACTCATCGGCAAAACACATGTTTGATGTCTAAAACCAACCAAATTTATTCACCGATACCACAGTTTTTTTTTTGTCCTTATTCCAAGTCTTTCTCCAAATCCTTTTCAAACAACTAAACACCAGCGATACATATTATATTATATATATCATGCTCTACATGTCCTTTGTGATTATCCTAGCCAGACAAAACTACAGTATTGGAGATGTAATAACACATTACAAACTGCATGGTACTTTTATTTGTTATTATGGCCACTTAGATGTAATCAAACTTCGACTTAAGCAATTTCACTAGGTGCCACAACAATGGGGCTTCTCACCTTGCGTGCACCACCATCTTCAACCCAAACAATGTCCCCAAATGTGATCTTTTCCTTCGTATTTCTCCTGTACTTTATGGTAACCGAGTAGTTCTGCTTTTCATTCTTATACCCAAATGACAATGTCTCCGGTGAAACCTTAACAACAGCGCCCTTAGGTTGTTTCACCTTCACTGTATACGTAGCAGCACCATCTCCAACATTGGTCACGGTCCTCCTGAACTTCTGGACTAATGATCTTGTTTTGTTACTGTACAAGACTATGAAAGAAGGGTAGTTAAGATCAGATGATGGGTTATCGGCACATTTGTAAAAATTTGATCTTGTGATGGTTAGGATCTGGTTCTGTGTGTAGCCCAGAGCGCAAAGGAGGTTAACATAGTCCTGAGGGGTGGCATCATATATGAAACCTGGATCAAGTGCTTTGTTAGGATCAATCTCACCAGCTCCCATGGCAAGAGGAGAAGCATATTGCAATGGGTTGCCATTATCTCTGATTGGACTTTGGGTGTTGTCAAAAGGATTAGCAGTGGTGACCAGTGCTGATCTTATAGCAGCTGCACTCCAATCAGGGTGTGCTGCTTTGAGAAGAGCAGCAACACCGGATGCATGAGGACATGCCATGGATGTTCCAGACAAAAAATTGTAGTCGCTAGAGAGAAACACGTTTGTTCCAATTCTAGCTGAAGGTTTATTTGGAACAAAAGCAGCTAGAACATTTGAGCCAGGTGCCATTACATCAGGCTTCAAGATCCCTTGGTAGCTTGGTGAAGGACCTCTTGAAGTGTAATATGCTGCAGCTGGTGCTGGTTTTATTCCAACAAACGTTTGTTGAAAGTTGATGCTGGCAAAGGGATTCTCAACTCTTTTTGCGTACTTGATCACGGATGGTGCATCACTTGGGTTGATCACAATGCTTGGAGAAAACAAACGTCCTGTTTCAATTAGCCGTGGATCCTCGGAGATAAACACAGCCCCTACCACACTGGCTGCAGTGACAAGATCTATTTGATCGAACACAGAAACTGAGTCAAAGGCATCACATATAATGATCCCTCTTGTGGCTGCTTCGGATAACAGTTTAACCGAGTTGCACGCTGATAGATTCTTGTTGTAAATAAGTGGAAAATTCTCCACTATGGAGTTTGCCGCAAACAAGGTCCAACCCACAATGATTTCGCCATTGCCAAGAGCCAAACTGCCAAATGTTCGGTCTATGGTGCCTGCTGCAACTGTTAGCACCCAAGGGATTCCATTATGCAAAGTACCAACTTCAGGACCTTCATTGCCAGCTGAAGATGAAACCAACACCCCTTTTTCCATTGCTGCAAAAGCAGCTATTGCCACAGGATCCTCATAGAGTGGAACATCATCAAAACCCAAAGAAATGGAAATGACATCAACCCCATCAGCAATGGCTTGGTCCATTCCTGCAAGAACATCAGAGGCTTGACGCCCTTCATCCCAAAGGACCTTATACATGGCAAGCATGGCTTGTGGTGCAACGCCTCTGGCTACCCCTTTGGCGTAGCCAAAGAAAGAAGCATCATTCACATAATTCCCAGCAACAGTGGATGATGTGTGGCTTCCATGACCCTGAGTGTCTCTCGCCGAGTTCATGCTGATAGTGACATTTGGGTTCGCTGCTTTCACACCCTTGTTGAAGTACCTGGCTCCAATCAATTTGAAGTTACACAAGGAGGCATCAAAGTCTTGTCCTGGCTCGCATGTTCCTTTCCATTTGGATGGGATGTTTCTGCTCATGCCATCATCTCTGAAGCTGTCACTTTCAGGCCATATTCCAGTGTCTATGAGACCCACAATGACACCATCCCCAAAATTTGAAGCATTCCATATTCCACCGGGTGTGTCCAATGACAGAAACTCAAAGGTGTGTGTTGTGTCTATGGTGGCAGATCTATCAGGATAAGCTGTCACAAAACCATGAACTTTCTTTAGGGTCTCCAACTCTTCTGATGATAACACTGCACTGAATCCATGCATGGCATCATCATAAGTGTACACCAATTTGAGCTCTTGTTGCTTTGATGGATCATCAGCTATTGCCAAGTCTATGGAATGGATGATGGATTCATACCAATCATGATGGCTTGCAAAGAGTTGAGGCATGAGGGACTTGTCCATGTGAACTACATATGTGGAACTTTCAGCTTTAGCATGATGAGCCAGTAAAAGCCAAAGAGTGATCAGAAACATCATCGGAAAGGGAACCACAAAGTGAGGCTCCATTGATTATTTCTAAGGTTTAAGCAGCAAGAGAACAATGAGATCTTTGGCTTCAAAACAACCAACTTATATAGGCTTCTCATGTTTATGTAAGGCTAGATTGATAGTGACTTCAAATTATAAAAATCAGTAAAATATTATTTTCGCAATTGTTGTATCATCTATTCATTGACATAAACAAATGTCAGGGAACTATGAGGGGCGAGATTACAAATCAAAAAATTACAGGGTGAAAGGATTTTAATCTTTTTAATCATCAAAAGAATTTTTATATTGACAAATTAATCTTCTGTTTATTAATTAGATAATGCATGATAAAACTGAATTAGAATACATACGGCCAGTTAATTATATTAAAAGAATCTTGAAAGCTATGATTTTAATTTTTATTGATTGAATCAATTTCAATACAATAATTATTATTTTTTTCTACACAGATGAATCACAGACAGCCGTTTATGGTATCCATTTTAAATGCCTACATTAACTGGCATTTTTGCCGGATTAACAGCTTCGTAAATATCAACTTCCAAATTTAAAAATATAATAATATTTTTACAACCAACATACATCCATTATCATTAGAAGATGTTCGAACTCTCGTATTAATATTAATGAGTGATAAGGCTAATTATCATATATATAAAATGAATATAAACTTTATTTTACGAATGAATTTCGTACGATTGATTTGGATTTAGAATCTGTTATTAACGAAGTTTATTATTAGTTAAATTTATTATTTCACTTATTAAATTGTTATTGAATCATCTATTTTAGTCAATTTTTTATGTTAAACTAGGGAAAAAGGGTGAAAAGAGAAACTAAGCTGTGTAATTGATTTTCTGAAGATTAAACGTAGAAGCTGCCACTTTACACTTTATTTTATCCGTAGAATTCATGTGCATGCAGAGTATATCGTTGACCTCTAATTTGAATCTTGTCTTTTTTTGCATTATTAATAGCATCTACGTATCAACTGCTATATAGTTTAATCTATCATGTTGTAAATTATTAGGGAACAGAAAGTTGAAGATCACATGTTGCCACATGGTACTACAGTTTTTATATGTGTTATTGTTTCATTTGTTTTTGTGAACGTGTGCATTAAGAATAAGAATGAAAATCACTTCCATTTCCTCTGAAATCAACTCAATTCGACTGAACCAAACTTGCATTCAAACAAGCACACGATGAGTTGGGTGAGATTGTAGAAGATTGATTAATGATTCTTGAATGTATTAAAAAAGTAAATTTTATCAAATCTTATAAAAAAAATTATAAAGTTATCATAGTCTTATCTTAATTTGCAATTAGTTAAACACGCAGCAGAGACAGCAGAAACATATCATAGAACATTTATGCACCTTTGACATCCAATCTTATGATTAATTAATGTTTTCTTAATAATTAAGATATCAAGCGAAAATCTTTTACCTTATGGACTCTCACTATAACTTAAAGCTGGTGGACTTCTTTTTACACATGTCAAAATTAAGTCCAAGAAAACATGTTGTAACTAATTGTAAAATTAGTGAGCTCGAATCAGCTCATTAAAAATAATTATATTTATCAGATTTATTTTTCTAAAGAAAAAACAATTATTTTTCTAAGGAATGAAAAAATATATAACTATCTTAGTTTAATTCCAAAAGTTTGGTTAATTAAGCAAATCCAGATAAAATTTGATTTCTGCGGGGCACTAATTCATTTTTATCAGGGCTTTTGAAATATAAATAAAAATATATATATATATATATATATATATATATATATATATATATATATATATATAATATAAATAATAAGCAAGACCTGAGAAAAGGGTTGTTTTATTGAAATTTGTGATTTTTTTTTTATATTTTCATATATAAATTTAAATATTTTACATATAAATTGCTTTATTACTAAAATTTATGGTAATTGTTTACCACTAATCTCACTGTATCATCTTTTCCTAAACTACCTTTTATTTTATTTTACTTTTAGAAATATATGTATAGGGTTTAGTCATCCAAATCTTTTATTTTATTTTACTTTTAGAAATATATGTATAGGGTTTAGTCATCCAAATCTTTCTCCATCAACAAAAGTGGCACTTAAGAAAATTCATTGTGACACGGAAGTGTAACAGAATCAACCAAGCATTTATGACAATAGTTAGATGTCAAAAGGGAACTAACTAACATGGACATCGAACTTTTTAAAAAAATTTTAAAAAAAAAAAAAAAAAAATTAATTTACATAAAAAAAAATTAAAAAATATAAGCTCTTTTTTAAAACTAACTTATGTCGTGAAAAAAAAAAAGAATTAAAAAATATAAGCTCTTAATCCCCACAGTTTCTTTAGACTTCTAACGAAGGCCCAAAAAGGGAAATAAAAACTACATGATTTTTTTGGAGACCTTTCCAGACCAAGGAGTGCTTATTGGAGGAATAAATCTTTCTGTCAATTTTTTATTTGGCACTGTTATCTCATCTGCAATTTGATGCTTATCATCATCATCATCGTCATCTCTTATTCATATGAAATTCATAAAATTCTGACAAAAATCTTCATATATTATTGACAAATGAAGTATAAAATGTTTTACAAGATAAACATAAATCAGTGTAGCAGGACAAAAGGAACAAACAAATCCCCAAGTCTGAGTTCAAACAATTCATTAGCATGGCAACAATTTGGTTTACTAATGGAAGCTTCAAAATTGAACACAATCGAAGAGAACATGTGTACGAGAAGCAAGACTTAACTAATGGAGGGTACTGTTTTAGGCCTTATTTCGATTCCTTGAAGAAAAAGACCACCTTTCCAATCACCACTCTTGATCTCACAAACACCCATTTCCACTTCCTTGTCATCTTCTCCATCGTTGAAGAAATCTCCCAATTCCACCTCCATCCACCCATCTCCTCTCTCCTTTGGGTACTGAAGATCAACACTGTTGTTGTTGTTACTACTGTTGTTGTTATTATTGATGTTGCTGTTGTGTTGTGCAGGGGGTGTCTCAACACTGGTAAGAAAACGTGCACGGTTGAATATGCCAGCCCGGCGAGGAACAATCTGGTACCTTAGCCTCCGTCCTCTTTCAGCATCCAAGAAAACGGTTCGCTTGGAAGCTTCACCTCCGGCAATTCCAACAGACACTTCCACTGACTGGTAATCGAACCCGAAGATTCCTGCAGGGCTTGGCTTGAACACAAGGTATGCCCCATACAGTGTCTTAGGGGACAGCATGCCAGTGTTTATCCACCCCCGGATTTCCAACCAACACACACTCACAAGCTCAGCCACCTCAGAAAACCTGCAATTCCAATCTCATCAAACTACACTCCATAATGCACCAATATGAATGAGACTTGTTTCTTTGTTATGTTCTTGTCTTGAAGGTGTTTGTAGGAAAGTTTATACACATATATGTCTATTCCAAAATCATATCTATCTACAATCATAGAGGATATAAATAGACAAAACAATTCAGAGCGTCATGCTTCAGACACCATAATTTAAGATGTTCTGGTGGGAGAATTGAAACTTCATCTCATTGATTACATTGTGATAGATTCTTAATTAGAACATCGCAAACTACATGGGAAATTGCAAAAGTTAAAAACTGTAATGGTTGAATTGATTACCTGGCATCTGGTAGCGAAGTCCACCCCCAATACCTGGGAGTATCTCCCCATACAATGAACAGAGTCCTGGCTGATAACATGTAGCATTTCTTTCCGTACACTTTATCCAGTTGAAAGCTCTGCATAATTCGATTCCCCACATTAATACAACATCACACACACACACACAAAAAACAAAATCAGAACAAATTGAGACTATAAGATGAGAAAGGAAAAGATCCAAGAAAGAAAAAAAGTAAGAAACCGATCGTGCAATTCAGAAAGTGAAATGAAAGATAAAAAAGATACCTTTTTGCCATGATCAATGAGGAGGGGGTTGTGGCAGAGGTGGATATAGAGGTGCTTCTTGGAAGGAAAAGATGAGGAGGGAGATTGGGAAAGAAGGGTGTGGAAATCGGAAGGCAGAAACTTGTGCCAGACAGCGTCGGATTCAGCAGCGGATTGGAAAGTTGATGAAACTAGAGAAAGCCTGCAAGCATCCTTCGGAGATGTTAAGGAGAGGATAGTGGCAATGCAACCTTCTGGAAGGTTGTTGAAGTCTTCTTCGGCCATTGTAACAGGAAGAAGGAAGAAGGAAGGAGAATGAGAATGAGAATAAGATGAGGATGGTTGTGTTGTTTCTAAATATATAGAAAGGGTGTGAGAAGAGGGAAGCTTAGCGGTTAAGAGAATGGCGTCAGCCACACGATTGTTGAAGAAAAGGAAGATAGTGAAAAAAAAGGATCTTTTAACTTTTTTGGATTTCTGCACCTTTTCCTTCTCCTTATCTTTTTTTAATATCTTATTGCATATAAAATGATCCGGAAAGACAATGATAATAATTATCCGACACTTTTTTTATATCATTTGAAATTATTTCTCATAATTAATCAACTTTTCTTTTTTTAATATAAGAGTTAATTTTCATTAAGATTATTTCATTCTTTATGAATATTGTTAAATAATTGTCAAAATATGATGTTATACAATATTTTTTTAAAATTTATTTTATCAGTTACATTGTTTATTTTTATTTTTAAAGTAAAATTTTACTTTTATTTTTATTTTTATATTTTTGTATTTAACAGATAACAAAATTATATTATTTTTATAAGGATATTTATATTTATATTTATTTTATTATAATTTTTGTTGTGTTATCATTTAGGTCGTGTTTGATTCCGATAAATAGAAAGATAAGATGCAACAATTTATAAGAAAAGTGAGAAATTCGATACACACAAACACTGTATGCGATTTATTGAAAACTTTCTTCGCATAGATTTGTACAGAGATAATCTTATGATAATGTAGATAAACATTATATTGTTATTGTAGTAAAATAACATAATATAATAAAAATGATAAAATATAAATTATTAATATTAAAATAATAATAACAATAACAATAATTATAAAATAAAAAAATAAATAATATAAAGAATTATAATATAATAATAATAATTTAATTTTACAAATTAAAATATTTTTTAATTTATTAAAAACATTATACATCCACTAATTTTTATAAACTTTCGTCTCAAATTTTTTCATTTCTCATCATTTTTTCCTTAATCAAAATAATTCCAACTTCGCCTCTCTCTTTTTTTAAAATTTATTCAAATTCACTCTTTCAAATCTATCTTCAAATCCAAACACACCCTTAGACATAAATTTTTTTTATTGTTATAGACTATTTTTGAACTTCATTAACTTAAGTAGTCAACCAATATTTTTTTTTCTTCAAACTATACCCTTTTATTGTTGAATCCTTAGTGAGAACATGTATAAAGTGAACAAATTTACAAATTTTCATAAAACATATAGTGACACACTCCATAATAGTGGATCTTATAACGATCTTTTATCTCGGATCTTTCATGAACACACTATTTTGATAGATATTTTAAAGTTTGGAAAATTTGTGTTTAGTGAGAGTTGCTCATTTAAGTGTTTTATGTTCTATATTTGGTATTATGTAAACATACTCTTGTATTTAGATAATTTTTTTTATTAGATATCAAGTTTGATATTCAATCATTACACTTTGTATATTATTATTGTTGAATGATTTAAGGTAAACTATGATTAGTTGAAAACTGACATGACCAAACAATTTTTATGTGATTTTCATGCTACTCATTTCATTATAAGATTGTGTCTTTTGGTTATGTCAATATTAGTAATCATTGATGAGTTTATTTATGATTAATATAAAGTTTTTATGTATTGATGTAACTAATATAAATGGTTATTTGGTTGTGCAGAAGGACTACAATAATAAATTTTGAACTCATAAAGTCTGACCTATTTGTAAGGATATATATATGTGAACCGTGATAGATTTTAAAAATTTTGGATCACAAAAAAAAAAAAAAAAATATATATATATATATATATATATATATATATTACTTAAATATGTTAGGATATTATCTATTTAGTTAAGATTATAAAGTGTTATGAGTTATGTTAATATTAGGTTTATAACTAAGGACATAATTGTATAAAAAAGTTGTTATATAGATTATAAAATAATATTCTAATTTTATAAGAGGTCAAATTGAAATTATTAAAATCTGAAATGTAATTCTTTGGAAAATTACATACACAGTGTTTATATCATTATCCAAATCACTTTCAATGACAAATTTAGGTTAAGTTCCACGTTATATTTTCATCATGAATTAAGATATGGATTTATTAAGGAGTAACATATGACTATGTTGTGAATTTTGGATCCATATGAGTAGAAGTATATGATTAGGCATAATTATTATTTGTTAAAAAATCTCTTAAAGAATCACTTACATGTTTTTTTTTTTCTTTGTGTAATTTTAATAGTATATTGCATTTTAAGAAATATAAACTATAATATTCTTGTATTAAATCATTTATAGGAATTTGATCATTTACGTTTTTTGTTTATTTTTGTTAAGAGAATATCTAATTTTTAATATTAAGTATTTAATAGTATAAATTTATAGTTTAATAAGTAGCCTAAATTTTGTTTTCTTCTATCTGATGTTTTTAATTTCATCTCATTTGAATAATTTTTTTTTGTTACATAATTGTTTCTTTGTTTTTGTCAATGGTATTCAATATTGATCAAGTTCAATAAAACTTCTATGGTAACTCAACACTTACAAAAATAATAAATGTTGTAATTGTTATTAATTTTCAATATGTGTAATATTTTATTCTTTTATACACTTACTTAAAATTTATCTAATTATTATTTGATGATATATTTTAAGAGTTATATAAATTTATGATAAACCATTTCTTTTATAATTTGTGTGATTTGAAAATCCAAATAATAGTTATAATTTTGAGGTGGAGTAAAAAAATATTTTGTTATATATATATATATATATATATATATATATATATATATATATATATATATATATATATATATGATGTCTTTTTGTATTGAAACCAATTTAACTTGTAAAAGTGTTAAAATTTATTAATTTTTAACTATTTATTAGACTTTTTTAATATTTTGGAAATTAGCAATTGTGTGTATTATAAATAATAGGAGTCTTCTCAATGCAGTTTGATTCTGATTTTCTCTAGAAATATATTCAAACTAAATATAAAATATATATGGGGTTTGATTTGATCCATTTTAAACATAAAAAAAATCAAACTAAACCAATTTTGTTTGGTTCGGCTTTAGAGTTTTATTTTATATTTGAACATATGAAATTGAAATTGTTTTAAAATAATGAATTATAATCCAATTTATTCAAATTTAACTTTTAGCAAAATCAAATTTATTTACACTAATTTTCATTATGAAATTTTATTTTAATTATACTTTAAAATTAATTTTTATCAAAATTTATATTTTAAAGGATTGCCTCAAAAACAATATTTCGAATTAAAAAAAATGAAAGACAAAGAGAAAGATCGGTTGGTGAGTACTTCTAGTTGTATCCCTACATGTGTTGAATAACCACTTGAGTTGGTTATGTTGGATAACAATTATTTAGTGTACAAATTACAAATAAAATATGAAATGTATGAGCTTGGTTATATATCCACTTTATTATGATATCCACTTTATTATGATATGTACAAATTTTGTATTATGAATTTATGAAAGTTTTTGAAGCGCTGATTAGTTGTGACATGACTCTAAAATTGTATCCTTACACGAACTCAACAAATGGCATGACAGATGAGAAAACTCTATTCAATATAAGAACATGTGTGATAATAATGTTTTTTATTTTGTTCCTGCAAAGAGGAACTGAATTGTTTCAGTTGGAAAAAAAGTACATATGTGCTACGAAAATACAACATAGTTGAAGGGTCAATGGTATGCTTAAAATATGCAAGCAGCATTCTACCATCTAAAAAGCAAGACCCAAGCATATGCAGTTCTGTGAATTAAATTACACAGTAAATACTGGCTACTTAATTCTCATACTTTGGCCTAACTTCTATTCCTTCAACAAAGAGGCCAGACTTCCAATTACCAGCATTTACCTCCTTCACACTCATATGCACATTATCTTCTAAGCCAACATTGAAGAATTCTCCCATCTCAATCTCCAACCACCCATCACTTCGCAAACTGGGATGCTGCAACCCTGCAACTCTTCTACCGTTTGATGATCTATCCAAACACACATTTTGGGTACTACAATCACCATTGAAACCAACTGATACATCCACTCGGAGGTTTCTAAATCCACGGGGATCGATCATCTTGAAAACAAAATAAGCAGCATACCGAGTATCCGGGGACAAGGCAAGGGTATTTAACACCCCACCAATTTCAAGCCAACACACGTTTCTGAGTTCAGCAACTTCCGGGAACCTGTTCAAAAGTTTACGAAGAAATTAGAAAAGACGGGAATAATCAGTGACGATGAAGTGGTCATAAGAAAAGAAAGCATCCAAAATCAGTACAGCAGCCATTGCAACAAGGATCTGAAAAATGCTGAGTAATTCATTGATTCATAACCATACAGGTGTAGATAGCTAATGGATCTAGTTCATACAAAGATAGGTAATTTTGCAGCTTTGCTACAGAGTGTCCAATCCTCCTATAGAAATACTTGCTCTGTATCGAGAAGATACTATGCGCACACATGACCAGTAAGAGTATCAAGAAACTAGTTATGACTGGTGGGGGAAACAGTTTACTCCCAAATTGCCTATAACTTATTTTTCTTTCAGCAAATTTTCACAATAATTAATACATGTATAGTGACTATTATCTCCGTTATTAATTCATCTACAGGTAACGATGCAAATAAGGAAACCTCTCACAATCCCTTGATTCTGAACTGAGATCACAACTAATTATCTAACACTACAAATTGACAATGATAAACCAACTTATCTCACCACAGAGATGATCAATTCTCCCCCCACCCCTTAATTGTCTATACAAGCTTACGCTTCCTCAGCATGGCTGAAGTGCAGTAATCTTATTGGAGACAAAATTCATTTTCCCTAATAAAAAACAATGTCATTCTGAGTCCAACCACTTAAAAGTTGAAGATCAGCATAGATACAATCAAACAACAATTAGAGTATCAAGAAACAAAAGAATTGACCTAGAATCGGGATCAGTGGTCCAGTTCCAATATTGCTCAGTGCCACCCCAAATAATGGAGAGAGCCCTGGCAGCAAGCATGTAACACTTCTTCCCACTCTTTTTGTCCAATTGAAGACTCTGCATTCCACAGGTTGCACAGTTAATTGCTGTACCAAAGCAACAGAGAAGGTTTGAAGAGATGTGAAAGATGCAGGGGTTTTACCTTCTTGCCCTCATCGACGATGACAGGGTGATCTGCCAGAGCGAGGTAAAGGGCTTTCTTAGAGGGATAACTGGGAAGAGAGCATTCAGAAACGACGGAATGGTAATCAGTAGGAAGAAAACTTTCCCAAACAGCGTCGGAATCGGCGGCGGAATGGAAAAGCTTTGAAACCAGAGATAAGCGGCACGCATCAACCGGCGTGGTGCAAGAGAGAATGTCAGCTATGCAGCCTTCTGGTAAACCCTGAAACTCCATTTCTGTTTTCAATTCTCAGGCCTCCCTCACATATGTTTATAGTAACAATATTGACGTGTTTAAAGGTGCAGGCCATCACAACCGTTGGATAAATATATATCTATACATACACGCATCAGGCATCGTACATACTTACGCGCATTCAGTGCGTGTACCCGTCGTGTAAGGAACCACTTTGTTTTATCACTGTCTTTCTGTCTTTCTTAACGAGCAATAAATGAAAAAACAATACATGTTCTACTTTTAGGCATATGAAGAAGAAATTTACCTAAAAAATATTTTTTTTTTCATTTGCTTCATGTTAATATCATCATTTCATTAATAGCATAATATAGTAGAAGCATGAAGCACATTCTCCATGATAGCTCACATGAGAGCTTTGCTCTCAAAATGTTGTTACACGAACATTTAAATAATTAAGTACTAATGAAAATAGTATAAATGTTATAAAGACAAAAATTTTTTTTTTAATTTTTAAATAATAATTTTTTAATATAAAATAAGATTTTTGAAATTTGTAAGATTTTTACTCAAATTGATATTTTAGTTTTTTTTAAAAAAAATTTTTAGATGTTTAATACTATTTTTTGTTGTGAGTTTTCTATTAATTTAAACTCTCCTATCTTTAATTATATTTAAATTTTAGCAATATTAAAATATTAAAGACACATGTATAACACACATTTTTGTCCTTTAAATAAAATAAAATTACATTAATGATAATTATACCGTATTTTATTTAATATCACACTTAACTATGTATTTTTGTATGATTAAATGCATATTAATTATCTTTAACCAATGTCCTTAAAACATTGGTTAGAAAGATCGTTTTTGAATAGTTAAAAAGTTATGCATTCATTACATTATTATTAACAATATAATTAGAATCGAGATTATGAATAGGATTGAAATGGATTTTATAATTGTAAATCGTTAGATCATAACACAACACGGATAATAGATTTCACTTTTTATATATATAATATATATATATATATATATTTGATTTTATAAAAAATAAAAATTAATCTAATTTTATCTTTTGAATTTTTAAATAACATGAAAATAAATAATGTAATAAAATATGAAAATATAAAAAGAATTAAAATAAAATAACAGAAGGAAAATAAATCTAAAAAAGCACTTTGGTGGTATTCATAAGTAATAAATACTAACGTTATAATTAATAAATACGATAAATAATAAATACTATCATTATAATTAATAAATATTAAATATTATTATGTTTTGAGTCTATACAAAATTGGGAAATTATAATTGTTTTTAACTTTAATTAAAAAATTGTATTAATTTTTTTATTGAGAAATGAAGTTTAATTTGTAATAACATTAATTTAATGAGGTGAGGTGAAAGGTAATTGTGACTCAGAACACGTATAACAATGTAAATCACCAAAAAATAAAGAATATGAACAGGTAGTGCAACAAAAAATTCAAACAAAAAAAAAAGATTTACACGATTTTTACGATTTTGTTCAACGATCTTATTATATTACGATTATGAGTGAGATCTATATCGTAAACAGTTTTGATTTTTGTAGTTTCACATAATTTTAGTGGTTTTTAGTAATTGTTATGCATTACTTATATTCCCCCAATTTATTGGACAAATTTACAAACTTTATGGTTGTTCAATTTCTTGCATTTTTTTTTTATTGATACCTAAGTTGTTCCTTTTGTTTGGTTAAGAGAAAACTAAAATTATTGTTAAATCCTTATGCGACTAGGGGTTTATCACACACATTCATGATTTAAGGTGTGTTCATTGTAAAGATTGATTGTGAGAGATAGAGATGATGCACTTGAGTGGATTAGAGGGTGAATATTGTGTTGTTCAAATCATTTATCTCCCATCCCTCTAAATAATAAATACTCTCAAGTGAACACAATGTTAAAGTGTGTTATCATGAAGAGATGAATCTGGGTGAGAGTCTAAAGGTGAATTTGTGTTGATTTGAGTCGATGAATATGTGTGTTTCTTTGAATGAATTTAGATAGTAAAATGAGTGAATTTAGAGATGAATTTTGTGAAAGTTAGTGAGTGATTTGAGTAATGTGATAGATAAAATAAAAATTTATAATAGATAAAATTTGAAGATTACTAAAATATCCTTAATGATAAAAATATACGAAATATTTTTTGAATTGGTTAAAATATTAAATTTTAAAAACTATTATTTAATAAAAATAATAAAAATATTATTATTATTTTTATAATAATTACATAATTTAAATTTTTATTAATAATTACTATTATTATTAATTATTATTATTATATATATATATATATTATTTTTATTATTTATTATTATATTTAATTATTATATATATTGTTTATTGTTATTAATAATAATATTATTTAATTATTACATATATATATATATATATATATACTATAAATATATATTTATTATATATATATATATATATATATATATACACACTATATATATATATATATATATATATAAATTAAATGTCTGACTTTTTAATAACAAGGTATAAAAGTAGAAATTTCGTCTATCCTCTTAAATCTTCTTCATCTTGAAACGCTGAACTATGTATATGATATCTCACAAATCTGTCTTGAATAATTTGTGCATATCTTTCCAAAGCAACACAAACTTTTTTCAAAATTCATCTTCACAGATCAGTATATTGTGACTATCAGTCCACACACTTACCAATAATTCAAAACCAACAAAATTTACCATGAAAACACTAGACTTGTATGAAGTAATCATCAATTTTACCCAAAACAAATTACTAAAAATTCACGACATAACTTGTTACAATTAAATAATTATATGGTCACGTCTACGTCAACCTTTGTACACCAAACAAAGTATGTATTACTAATAACTCACCATATAATTGGTTACACTTCATTAATTATATGTGGTCACGTCTAATCAACCTTTGTACAAATCAAACAAAGTAAGTGACATCAACCCTTACAAAACGCTCTGGTAAGCCTAATAAAAAAAGAGGCCAACAAAAATATTTACATTTTCTATCAAATAAAACCTACATATAAATCTTTCCTCTAACAAAAGCAACTTACATGGCATTACTGTGTTTGAATCTTCATTAACCACCCCAAAATCACCATCTCCATCATTGATAACATTCCTTCATCACCATCCCCAAATATATATATATATATATATATATATATATATATATATATATATATATATAAAACTTTCTTTTGAAATCAATTTAACTTGTAAAAAAGATTCATATTTATTAATTTCTGACTATTTATTAGACTTTTTAATATTTGAAAATTAGTATTTATGTATTATAAATAATAGGAGTGATATCAATGCAGTTTAATTTTGTTTTTAACTAAAAGTATATTCAAACTAAAGATATATGTAATTTGATTTGATCCATTTTAAACATAAAAGAATTAAATCTAACTAAACCAATTCTGTTTGGATCGCCTTTTGGAGTTTTATTTTGTAACGTTTCATTAGTATATGCATTTAGTTTTTATTTATTTATGATAATTTAATGTTTTATCACGATGAATAACTTCATTTTCCATTATAGACTTAGTTAGATTTTAAGTCTATGATCTTAATAAATTTTTATAAATGATTGAATACTCATTAACTTTAAAAATTTCAATTGAATTCTCCCTATTAATTTTTTTCTCTTAACTTAGTGATGTATATGTGACATGGTTATTATTTTGCATGTTACTTTGCCGAGTTGTGATCACATGTAATTTTTTATTTTAATTGTTTTTAAAAAATAATTTATGATTTTATAATTTTATAATTATATCGTTATTGTCATATTGTTATTCGCTATATTATTATATCTTCATATTATCATATCGTCATAATGTTATATCATCATATCCTTTATATCGTCATATTGTTATATTATCGTATCGTTATATCATCTTATCATTATATCTCCATATAGTTAAATTGTTATATTATTGTCTTATCGTCTTATTGTCATATTGTTATATCATCATATCATTGTATCATTATATCGTCATATTGTTATACCATTATATTATCATATCATCATATTGTTATACAATCATATTGTTATATCGTCATATTGTTTTATCGTTATATCATGTTATCGTTATATCGCCATATTATTATATTGTCATATCATTATATCGTCATATATTCATATTGCTATTGTCATATTGTTATATCTTCATATCGTTATACTGTTATATCATCATATTGTTATATTGTCATATCATTATATCATTATATTGTCACATCATCAGATCATTATATCTAGAGATGACAAAAATACACATGTCCGTGGGTATTTGCTGATAAAATTCATAGCAAAAAATGTATTTTTATACCCTTTTATAAATGAATCGAGTGTAGATATTATACTACTCGTACCTGTGGATATCTGTTACCAACAAAAAATAATCAAGTCCACGGGTTCGAATCTCTGGGGGCAGAACCACAAAATTGAATTTATTTTCATACAGCAGGATGGGCTAGCCACCCGCATTTTACAGACCAAATTCGGGACAAGTCTAAATGGACTAGATTGATCCATATTGTCACTCCTAAACTTAATTAGATCAAAATAACAAATAAAGAGACGATCAAATTGAAATTAAGACAATTAAACTTGACATGACAATGAAACGTGACACAGTCACAAGCACATATCATACTGCTTGCTAACTTGACATATGACTAATTTTTTAAGAAAAAAAAATAAAAAGAAATAAAAAAATAAAAAATAAATCACGAATTAAGACATAACACATTTTTTTTAAGTTTTTCGTACAATTCTAACAAAAAGAACTAATTACATCAAATTTTTCAAAACAAAAATTAAACTAAAACACATAAAATTAAAGATAACTATTTGAAATTTTCCTAAAAATAGATGACACGGAATGTATAATTTAACCTATTTTGTATCATGAAAGTTTTGAATTGCTGATTAGTTTGGTTGTGACATGACTGTATTCTTACACGAACTCAACAATTGACATGACAGATGAGAAAACTCTATTCAATATAGGAACACGTTTGATATTAAATATTTTTATTTTGTTCCTGCAAAGAAGAACTGAACTGGTTAAGTTGGAAAAACAAGTATATTTCTGGTACGAAAATACATTGTAGTTCAAGCCGCATTCTGCCATCTAAAATACATCATCATACCCACGCATATTCAGTTACATACAGTTCTGTGAATTAAATTACACAGTGAATACCGGTTGGTTATTCTCATACTTTGGCCTAACCTCTATTCCTTCAACAAAGAGGCCAGACTTCCAATTACCAGCCTTTACCTCCTTCACACTCATCTGCACTTTATCTTCTAAGCCACCATTGAAAAATTCTCCCATCTCAATCTCCAACCACCCATCACTTCGTAAACTGGGACGCTGCAACCCTGCAACTCTTCTACCGCTTGATGATCCATCCAAACACACATGTTTGATACTACCATCATCACCATTGAAATCTACTGATACCTCCACACGCCGATTTTTAAATCCAATGGGATTGATCATCTTGAAAACAAAATAAGCAGCATACAGAGTATCCGGAGACAAGGTAAGGGTACTAAACACCCCACGAATATCAAGCCAACACACGTCTATGAGTTCAGCAACTTCCGGGAACCTGTTCAGAAGTTTACGAATAAATTACAAAGGACAGGAATAATTAGTGACGATGAAGTGGTCATAAGAAAAGAAAACATCCACAACCAATACAGTAGCCATTGAAACAAGAAACTGAAAAATGCTGAGTAATTCATTGAATCATAATTATGCAGGAGTAGATACATTACTGTGACCTTGAAAAAAAAAAACACGAAATCTTCCTTCTTCGTTTTGTAATTCAGGAATGAGCACTAGAATTCCCAAAAGCACTTTCCGAACTTTTATCCATACATATGCTAGGTTAGAAAGATGATGGTGACTACAAACATGAGACCATACATTTCCCTAAAAATATGTCAGGTAATGTCTATTCTTCATCATCTTATCAGAGGGTTTTGAAGCAATTGGATAGCTGTTATTATTACAATAATTAAATAAGACATAGAGTTAAAGAAATGAATAAATTATGCTGGAAATACAATGAACCAAGTTAATTTACTTTCCACAGCTGATAAGGACCTATAATTAGCCTGCAGATGAATTGATGACCGCTGACATTAGATTGCTTCTGTGTGTTAAAAGAGACAAGTCAATTCCTCGGAAAATGAAGAGAAACTAACTGACTAGCTTGCCTAAGATTTGGATCCTATTTACCCATGAGACTTAAAAGGTTTGAAAGTCAAGACAAAAACAGTAAACTTTTTAGGGTCTGCAGTTGCCCATATGTGTGCACTATTCTGCAACTGCTTAGACCTGCAAGTGTAAGCACGAACAGGCAGAAAATAGGAGATCCTAGCCAGAAGTGCGTTCCAAAAATTTGAGCAGACAATGATGGACTGCATCTGCATCTAAGTGAGTATTGACAGCATAACTGATTTGGGGTCTAGAAATTGTCAAGCATGATAATAGTAAACCATATTTTAAAATAATTATTGTACAGTTGAAAACCTTCATTCCCTGTTATCGAATTTCAGATTTGAGTCCATTAAGGTCATAGGAACACCACTTATCTAATGAGGGAACAGTACCACAAAAAATCTCATGTTTTGTTTTACTCAGATCCACCTACCAACAATGAGTTAAATAGCTCCAATTGCTGCTGTTGGTAGTGAAATCTTTCTCATGCTTTAGAATGTGGAGCTGAAAGGCACGAGGTAATGTCCCCAATTCTAATCATGAAGAAACCCAGTTTAGCTTAATTAAGCTGTACTGTATGTTATTTCAACTTTAACATTTGATCAGGCAGAAAGACCTCCTATTTTTCAAATGCACAACAGCCACCACCCAATCATTAAGAATGTCAATTCACTGATCCCTCCGTCTACATTTCTCACAATAAAAGCATCAATTGATAGGAACAATTCTTATCCAACAAGGGAGATAGAATTATTTACATAAACTCTAACTGTTTACAAAAGAAAAACCATATACTGATCTCCAAAGCATGAAGAAATTATCCTAGTCCAAGGAGAGAGCCAAAACAGTAAAACAATTATGTCCAACCCGCCTTATGACCCCGGCTATTTGCCAACCTTTTTTCTTCCTTTAAAAGAAAGTCACTAACTGGTGCTTCTATGTTGAGTCTGCAGACTTGCTGCGTTTGGGTATGGATCTAGTTAATACAAAGATAGGTAACTTTGCAGGTTTGCTACAGAGTATCCAATATCCTCTGATCGAAATACTATGCTCACACAAGACCCGGTGGTACTCAAGTTAAAATGAGACGGTCAAAAGTGGTAGATTACACGGTGGGAAGAATAGCAGCATAACAAAGAGAGGGTTAATAATCTAAAGAACCACCCGGTACAATAGTCAAATAGGGAGGTAAGTAGTGGACATAGAAATTGGGGGGAAGATGACAAAAAATATTAGGAGGACAAGCTGGGGCAGTAAGAATATCATAATATTAGTTATGACTGGTGGGAGAAACTGGATACTCCCAAATTGTCTATAACATATTTTTCTTTCAGCAATTTTTCACAATAATTAATACATGTATAGTGACTATCATCTCTGTTATTACTCCATTTACAGGTAACTATGAAGATAACGAAGCCTCCCAAGATCCCTTGATTCTGAGCTGAGATCACAACTAATTATGTAACACTACGAAGTGAAAGCGATAAACCAACTTATCTCACCACTTAGTAGAGATGATCAATTCCCACCACCCCCTTAATTGTTTATATAAGCTTAGGTTCAGCATGGCTGAAGTGCAGTAATCTCATTGGAGACAAAATTCATTTTCCCCAATCAAAAAATATTTCATCCTGATTCCAACCACTCAAAAGTTGATGATCAGCACAGATACGGTATTCATAAAAATGAAGATACAGTAACAGCAAAAATGCAGATACAGTAACAACACAATCAAACAACAATTAGTATCAAGGAAAAAAAGAATTGACCTAGAATCGGGGTCAGTTGTCCAGTTCCAATATTGCTCAGTGTCGCCCCAAACAATGGAGAGAGCCCTGGCAGCAATCATGTAACACTTCTTCCCACTCTTTTTCTCCAATTGAAGACTCTACATTCCACAGGTTGCACAGTTAATTGCTATACCAAAGCAACAGATAAGGTTTGAAGAGATGTGAAAGATGCAGGGTTTTACCTTCTTGCCCTCATCGAAGATGACAGGGTGATCTGCCAGAGCGAGGTAAAGGGCTTTCTTAGAGGGATAATTGGGAAGAGAGCATTCGGAAATAATGGAGTGGTAATCGGAAGGAAGAAAACATTCCCAAACAGCATCGGAATCGGCGGCGGAATGGAAAAGCTTTGAAACCACAGATAAGCGGCAAGCGTCAACGGGCGTGGTGCGAGAGAGAATGACAGCTATGCAGCCTTCTGGTAAACCCTGAAACTCCATTTCTGTTCCCATTTCTCACGCCACACTCACGTATGTTTATAGCAGACACGATTTGACGTGTTTACACGTGTAGTCCCCACGTGTAGTCCATCACAACCGTTGGATGCAAATCCAACGTTCAACATGTATCAATATCGATCTAAATTTACGCATGGTGACCTTTTTCAATCAACTTGGTACTTCCGTGCATTCAGTGTGGATGTGTTCTTTTTCTGTCTCTTTTAAGGAGTTCATCCATTCCTTGTCGTGTAAGGAACCATTTTGTCTTTATAGTCTCTTTCAATCTTCCTTAATAGGGTAATAAATTAAAAACAATGCATGTTTTATTTTTAGGCATAAGAAGAATCAGTGAAGAAATTTAGCCAAAATATTTTTCTTTTTAAATTACAAAACTCACTTTGTTTATCTAACCTGACTTTTTTTTTTTCAATTGAGAATCTCGCTCTCATTGATTACATTGTTCTGATTAATTATTATAATTAAATTAAATTAATATTTATATAATTTTAATGAATGTAAAATATTAATTTAATAATGTAAATTGATATTAACACTAAAACTAATAAATTAGCACAATTTAGTGCTGTTTAAATGACATTTTTAGGATATTTGTATAATCGATTCAAAATTTTCTTACTGATAGCTTAATATTTTTATTGAAATTAATTGTATATTAATTTAATATTTTATTAATATTAATGGTTTGCATTTTTTTTACACAAGGATTTGAGCACCTTTTTCCCTTAACATTCAATTTTTATTATCACAGATTTACCATAACCTTTTAAATTTTTCTAATTTGTAAATTGGAACGAATTTGTGGTCTTTCTTTAGTAATTTATACGGCTTAATTTTTTTTCAAATATATATATATATATATAAATTTTATATATATGTATTACATTTTTCTTTCAACTTAGACTATCCTATAATTTAGAGACGAGTAACTCTAATAATTAGTCTTTCAATTCAAAATTAATTTATGAATTATCATTTAATTTATACATTAGTTATACCAAAAAGAGTACCAAGCTCTTAATTTTAATTTTTTTTACCAAAGCATTAAAATTAGTTTATAAGTTATTCATATACTAACTTTACTAAAGATTCTTAATTAAAAAGTGAGTTAAGAAGAGTTATTATCTAATCGTAGGGTGGTAAAAATAAGTTATACTTATGGATTGGCTCAACAGCTTGTAAAACTGACAAATTGGGTAGAAGTTTTTAACTCTTCATCCCGGTTTTTTATCTCTAATGTCCAACTTGTCAAATTGTAAGGGTGAAAATGCATGTGGACTTGTTCCATTTCGGTGCGTCTCACATAAAATTATAAAAATTATAAGTTAATCTATTGAAATTATTGACATTGTTATATTTATACTCATCTAATGATTTTAAATCATTCTTTGTTATCTGCGGGAGATTCCAAAAATATTTTAAAAGTATAAATATGAACATATAAATTTTAATGAATATCAAATAAAAAAAACAAGTCTAATTACGTAATCCTAAATAGAATGGACGCATAGATTTATATGTAGACATAGTATTTATTTATATATGCTCATATGAACCCTTCTCATAATGAGAATATATATAATTTCATTTCGGTTAAATATGGTATAGAATGAATTTAGAATCATGGAATTGACTCGATCATTATGTTTTCGATTCTAATTCTAAGTTCATAATTCTAATCCATTCCCAATTTTGGCAAAGCATATATACTAATTATTTGATTCCAGTTACTGAAGTAAGAGTTGAACTAATAAATAGATTCTAAAAACTAAAAATAGATATCCTAAACTCTCATATATATATATATATATATATATATATATATATATATATATATATATATATATATATATATATATATTATATGGGGGAGAGAACATGTCCGTGTAACTCTTATAAATTCCGCCACAACTTTTGTTGTAAATTCCATTTAATATTAAGAACATTTTTCTTTTGTAATTTGAATTTATGCAAACTATACGAATAACACATTTGTTAGAAAAGGTTCATATTATACATTATACACAATACTCTATGGAGAGGAGAAAAGAAATTAATATTTTATTGCATAAAGAAGTATATCATTTTAAGTGATTTTAAGTTTGAAGACTAATACCAAAACAGTAATAAAGTTATTAGAAAACGATTAAAAGATTTGTTAAGAATTATGAGAATTAATAATTTTATTATTATTTTGTGTAACTAAACCTTAAACTCACACACTAATAATAGTATATTTTAAATCTCGTGCTTTTTTTTATCAACTTTATTAAACAATTGAATGTTCTTATTATTGTGTTAAAAATAGGGTTGACAATTGATCGAATCAGGTTCAGATAGTCAATACAAGAAAATTACAATTTATCTACAGATTATTATATACAGATTTAAATTCATAGATAAATCAGGTATTACATACGGATTTTACCTACTAATATATAAAATTGCATTATATACGGATTTTTTTTGTATATAAAAAAAAAAATTCTACCAATTTTTTTTTAAATAAAATCAGTATGTAAATAAATGTGTTAGACTTGAAAATTTTTACAGATAAAAAAAATAAATTACCTACCGATTTACATGCGGATCTATAACAATTAATTAAAAATTGAAACCCTAAATGTTAAGTTTTACTCTCGTGAAGTCTCGCCCTCACTTCTTGAAATTTTCTCACTCACGCTCATTCACATTTACTAACAGGGAAGAAGAACGTCTCGTGCTTGGCCATCGTGCAGACTTGAGATATCTTCATTCGGGCGGTAAGTTTCCTTGTCTTCTTCCCCTAAACCCTCTTATTTATTCATCCCATAAATTTCTAAATTTTCTCAATCATGCTTAGTCACAGAGAAGAAGAATTTCGTCTGTTCTTTTCTCACTCACTCACCCTTGTTGGACATCGCGCTCATCTGGGAGTGTTATTCGGTCGGTTGATAAGTCTCCGTTCAAACTCTCTTTTCTGTTCATCCCCTAAATTCCTAAATCCTTAAATCTTTAAATCCCTAAATCCCTTTCTTCTTTTGTTGAGAATGGAACAAGTACTTATGACATATAGTACTAGTGCTTATGACATGGACCTGATGAAATTGAATTCTCCGTGAAGATGCGAAGTACCAATAGTTAGACAGTAAGACCCATTCTTATTGCTATGTGCGTGAGTTTTGACTTGAGAGATTCATCCAATCAACGGCGGCGGAGCATAATAGAAGCTGGGAGGGGTCCGCGGAGGGTCATGGCCGCTCCAAATATTTTTGAATTTTTTTAAAAAATATATATATTTTGAAATTTTTGAATTTTTTTAAAATTTTTAAAATTTTTTAAATTATAGATAGTATATTTTATAAATGAATGAAAATTAATTTGTTTGTCTTTTTATTTCTTTTATAAAATACAATCAATTAATGTTAATAGATAATAAAACATAAAATTAAATATATAAAGAATAGAAATATTTAGGTTTAATTAATTTTTTAGTCATTATTTTCATCTAAATATATCAAGTTGATTTTCAAGTTTTTTCTACTCTCAATTTGGTCTCGACTTTGAAAAATTGATGCAATTTGGCCATTCTCGTTAAATTTATTAAAGTAGATCAAAGATTTTCATCAAGATTGATAGTGAAATTATGTTAATTACACCAACACAAACTTTCTTTATTTACAACTTTAAGTTTAATGAAAAAACATTGATCTATTTCAAGAAATTTAATGAAAAAAAACTAAATTGCATCAGTTTTTCAAAATTCAGAATCAAATTGAAATTAAACAAGATTGGAGGACCAACTTAACATTTTTGAACTAAAACAATAATCAAAAGAATAATTAAACCAAATATTTATTAAGATATTTTTTATGTCATTTCTTGTTGTCTTGTTAGTTTTACAAAAATTGTACTCATTTTTGACTCTCATATATTTTTTTTAAGAAAAAAGGTAATTATTTTTTTTCTCATTTCTCAATTTGTCTTATTTCTTTTTTGAAGAAAAGAAAATTAATTCCCTTTTATCTTACTTAATAATGAAATATTAATTTAATAGTTAACATTGTTTTTTTTTATCTCTCCTTTGGTATATTCATTTTTTATGAATATAGAAGAAAAAATGTATTATGTGTTTTTTCATAATCGATTTTTAATTGTAACTTAACTATACTATTTTTTTCTTTAATATTTATGCTTCTCAATCTTTTTAGTAAGGTATGATAAATTATTTTTAATATTATTTTAAAAATAGGTATATTGATGAAGAATAAAATAATAGATTCATTATTCAAAAATGATAAAAGTGAAGCTATTTGTGAAGATGGAAACAAGATAGATTATATTTTTCACAACATTAAACTAAAGATCAAATTATTTAGTTAGAGGAAACAATTTTTAAAACATTATACTAATGATCCAACAATTTAATGATAAAAGAATTATACTATTTGGCCCCTCCACTTGTGGTTAAGATCCGCAACTGCATCCAATGGAGCCCACATTGACCACAAGCTCGGAGTTCGATGAAACATAAAATATCAGCATTAAGAAACTGGCTTATTAGACAAATAGTCGACCCGTACCAAAGAAGATCACTCGTTATTCACCTTGTTATTTGTCAGATATAGGGATGTCAAAAAAAATTCGTACCCGCGGGTATCCGCGGATAAAACCCGCAACGGGTAAAAAATGGATTTTGTAAATGGATATTCACGGGTAACGAGTACCCGTATATTAACGGGACGGGTACGAGTATCATAATATTCGTACCTATGGATATCCGTACTCGCTATACTCTAATTTAAATTAAATAAAAAATAAAAAAACATGATTAAAATATTAATATATTAATTTTGAATGAGTTATTTTTTATCAATTAGTTTTGAAAAAAAAACATTTCTTTGTAAACTGCCATTCAACACTATTTAAATGAGTCATTTGAACTTTATTTGAGATTTATGAATATTATGTATTGTATTTTATTTGAATTTAAAATATTTTGTTAAATATTTATTTTTATTTTTTGTAAATACCCGCAGGTACCCGTGGATACGAGGTGAATATTTATCCAGCTAATAAGGTACGAGGGAGCTACTACCTATATCCTATGTGCCCCGTTGACACCCTAATTAGATACTTGTTTTAAAAAAGATTTGTAGATTTTATAAAATCCACCGTATCCGTGAATAGTCAAGAATTACTTAAAAAACTATTTTATAAATTGTTAAAGTAAAATCTAAATAAAATTATAAAAAATATAATATAAATTAAATTATAACTTTAATTAATTTTAACTAAATAAAATATAAATTAAATTTTAATTTTAATTAAATTTAACTTAGTAAAATATAAATTAAATTTTTATTTTAACTTTTTGAGATAATAGATATATGTGGATATAAATAATACGATAACCCTCTATTCTTTTATAAACAAATATTAAAATATATGTTACCTATTAATTCCAATTATTTGGTGCATATTTTATCCATAAATATTCACGAAGACAAATATTTTTGTTATATTATATTGAAAAGACAATGTAAGGTTGAAGTATGTAATAATGTTCCTCCGTACAATTACACTCAATATTTCTCTGAATTATTTCATTAATTTTTTATTTACTTGTGCATGTTAAATATTAATAAACTATTGAAATATACAAATCTATCTGAAACAATACAGTGTATTAATTTCAAGTGTTTAAATATACTACTTCAATGTTACTTTTATATTTTTTATGTGTTCTTCGATGAAAAAAATAAAAATAAAATATATATATATATATATATTTAATATCATTCACATTATTTATATCTTAGCGCATGTTAAAAATCAATTAATACGTTTTTCTAAAACATCGTCAACTTTTTAATCATCATATAATAAATCATTGAACATTTATAAAATTTTAATTTCAATAAATTACACATATTAGTATATTTTTGTGTAATTTCATTCAATATTGTATTAAGATAGCAACAGCAATAAACAAACACCCATGTTCAAGATTTACTCTAATTTCAAATGAATTGAATTTTTTATTTTCAGAATTGACTTTACTATAACAACATGAACAAACACCCATGTTTAATCATTTCTTGTAACGTGAATTGACTTTTATCGTAAATGTCTGTATTATTATAACATGCACATCTTCGGCAGTATAATATTGTAAGGGTTAGAAAATATTAAACAAATAATATTATTAATAGTAAAAATATAAAATAATATAATAATAATAATTAGAACAATGATAATATTAAGGCATATATAAATTAAAAATATTAATAAGATATCTAAATATAATAATAATAATAATAAGAGATAAAAAATAGACGAAGAAAGGATAGAAAGAATTTGGGTTGAGACACGCATAATATTATTTTGAGAGAAAAAATGATTCATTAGATTAATCGAGTGCAGTGAAGGAACTCTGAAACCTTATGAATTGAACATCATTATTTTAAGAGAAAAAAAGAACATTTTTAAGAAAACTTTAGTGCTAATGTTTGTTGTTGTTTGTTATATATTTTCTCATGCACCTAAATGACATTTATAGATAATAAAGAGAGATAAATGAGTAAATTGTAATAAAAAATATAATTATTAACAATAAATAACATTAACTTATAAAATTAAAAGTCCATAAAAATATGAATAACACTAAAATTTTTACTTTTATTATTTATTTTTTAAATCATATTAAAATATTTCTCACAATAAATTCAGATTGACATTAAAATAAATAAGTACACATAACATAGTTAAGAAAGCCAATTTAGAAAAACAGTAAGTGAATCATCTAAGAATTGGATAACACAATCTTGAAAATAAAATATCAATATTTGTTAACTGTAACGGTGGCCTCTGTTGCCACAACTGTAAAACCAGAATGAACAAGACGTATCATCATCTTTCATCACTGCTAAATAACTAAATCAACTTACTTATGTTTAATTTGTAGCTTGAAATAATTTCACAGTACATAAATTCTGTAAAACCTAGTAACTCATACAGTTTAATTAAACAATTTAAAAATCTTTTAGGTGGTAGAAGTTCTTAAAGATAAACCATGCAAACATCATAATAGTTAAATTTTCATATCTAAAAAAATCAATATTAAGATTATGATAATGAACAGACTTTTTTTTTTCTAATGACAGATCATAGTAGCAATTTTTCACAGTCAACACACTGTATTTTCTTCATATTCCTTCAGTACCAGACAGACCAAAAACATGATTATTTATTTTAAAATCTCTCAAAGATACATAAACGAACCGATGAAAGCACACATTTAAAAACAGCAAGTTCATATTTGTCTTAAAGTAAAATGAAAAGAACAATACAGGGACAACAGAAACTGCGACTCTAGCGAACATGTTTAGGCCTAACTTCAATCCCTTCAAGAATGAAACCGTGTTTCCACATATTGCTGGTTGTTTCCTTGATTTTCATATGCAGTTCATCTTCTTCCATGCCTGAATTGAAGAACTCTCCCATCTCAATCTCCAGCCACCCATCTTTTCTCTCACTGGGACGTTGCAGTCCCAGGAAAGTCTCATCCTGTTCGTCAACTTCTAAGCTGGGATCCAAACAAACATTTCTGGAACTGCTACTGCCTCCAAGAACCCCTACTGATAACTCCACAGGATGGTGGTGGAATCCGCTGGCATCGATCATCTTGAACACTAGAAAAGCTGCGTAGAGAGTGTTTGGGGACAAGACACGGATGTTTATCTTCCCATCGATCTCTAACCAGCACACAGCATAAAGCCTCGCAACTTCTTCAAACCTGCATGCTTGGAACCCAACAACACAAGAACCGCACCAAATTAAAGACATGCCTTATAAAGAATCAAATTCATGATGGAAATAGGAAATTGTTTCGGTTATGTTGAAAGTGCCACGTCAGAGACAATTTCATAATATATAAAGAAATGCAAATTTGATCTTACAAGCTGGTTTTGTGGAATTAAGTTAGACTTAAATTCCATTAGCATAGGATCATGTACTCTCCTTGTCTCCAAGTCAGAATCCGAGTAATACTTAGTTCATCAAAGATTTTTATAATGATAAGTTGGATAGCTCGTTCAATGATAAGTCGGATAGCTCGTCCAATGATAAGTTGGATAACTCATCCAGTGATAAGTCAGATAGCTCGTCCAGTGGTAAGTCAGATAGCTTGTCCAATGGAAGTCGGACAACTCGTCCAATGATAAGTCGGATAGCTCGTCCAATAGTAAGTCGAATAGCTCGTCTAGTGGTAAGCCGGATAGCTCGACCAAACTGTAAAGACGTTCCTGTACACAGGCAGATGGCCCAGTGATATGGCCCAACAACCGCCGAAAAGGAGGAAACTTGGCGCAGAAAGAATGCGTAAAATAAGTAGTAACTGACAAGCAAATATCCTTGAATTTTAGGAACAATCCCTGGCGAGATTTCAGGAGAGAATAGTGGAGAAGTGGGTAGGTTAATTAGCTATAAATCTGACAGCAAGATAACAATTGCCTGAAAGATTCTATATATACATTAGAGATTAAGGAAAAGAGAGTGAATTTTTTGGGATGAGCAAAAAATAGAGAAGAGAAAGTCGAGAGAGTTCCTTGACGACAATTAATTATCATAGTTCTGATTTTGATATGAAAGAACAAGAGTCATCGTTTAAAAATAAATATAGTAATGAGATTTCTATTTCTCGGACATATAATTTCGTCCGTTATTAATCTGGTATCAGATCACCCAAGTTAAATTACGCCATTATTAACTTTATTTCACGATATCGGTACTACAATGAGGTAGACTCCCTGAGACTAAACAAAAAGCAGAGTATTCTACGGTAAAAGAAAAGGAAAAGTGAACAGAAGCTTACCTGGACTGTGGCAAGTTTGTCCACTTCCAATATTGAGAAGTGCCACCCCATATAATGTGGAGATCTCTGGCGGAAAGCATGAAACACTTCTTCCCACTCCTCTTCTCCAATTGAAAACTCTGCATGAAGAAATTCAGTGACAGGACACAACGCAAGACAACACTGTTTCACTTCCCAGACAATGGATCAAACATTGCGTTGCATACCTTTTTACCCTGATCGATGATTGTGGGGTTGTCGGAAAGAGCGTGATAGAGAGCCTTCTTAGAGGTAGAGGAAGGGATGGAGGAAGAGGGAAGGAAAGAGGAGAGATCGGAAGGGATAAAACGATCCCACACAGTGTCGTATTCAGCAGCAGAAGCAAAGGCCTTGGAAACGAGGGAGAGGTTAAGAACATCTGCAGGAGTGGCAGCGTAGGATAATATCTCTGCGATGCATCCTTCAGGCAACTCTTCCTCCTTCATCCTCTTTCTTTTGGTTGGAGAAATCAACTATGAAGGAAGAAGACTCAAACTTCAACACGAGGTTGCTTATTATCGTTCATTTCCTTCTATCTCAACATCGCCCAAGTCTTCTTCGTCAACTACTGACTCAGCCTTTACATTAACTCTCTCAAACTATAAGCGTGTTCTTTTAGATTTTCTTAAGATGTTTCCTACTACATCCTTTGACGTGTTCCTATCCTCTCTCATTTAAATTTCACACTATTTTTTATGGTTTTTCTTTTTATGAATGACCCTGTATTCTTGAACTATATTTTCAGTTGATGACTTTAAACTTTTATATTTTTGACGGAATAGCATTGAGTTCTTTTAGGTAAAGATAAAATTAAATTTTAAAATGTGAAAGTTAAGAGATTTATTATCACAACAAAATTGAATGTATTAATTATATAAAAAGACTTGGATTTTCAGAAAATTTGAATTTTTGTTATAATAAAAAGTATATTCTTGACAAAATATTATTTTAGAGCGAAAATAAATAGTTATAAAATATAGGATTAAGTTTCTTAATCATCTTTTACATTTTTATATATAGTTTTAGTACAAATATAAATGTAAATACAGGTAAGAAAGATTGTGACTTTTACTTTAAATTTATGTTTAAAAAATTAATTTGTTTATATATAATTTTATTTGAGTTTTTATTTAGCATATTATGTTTATATAAAACAAAGAAAATCATTGTTAATTTATTAAAAAAAAACAAACAAAAGAGTTAAATATGTTTTAAATTCCTTAACTTTCATTTGAAATTGTATTTGATTTGTATCTCAAACTTTGAATAATTTTCATCTTCAAAATTATTAATGATTGAATGTAATCATCGTGACAAAATGACATTAAATATTGGTATAATTACTAATTTGGTCCTTTAATATTTTGGTTTAGTTCAATTTAGTCTTCATATTTTTTTGTTGGTTCAATTTAGTACCCAACTTATTTGAAAGGGTTCAATTTGGTCATTTATGTTAAGTTGGAGTTAATACCGTATCCGTATCGGACACGTGTCAAATCGCGAAATTTTTTAACTTTTTCATTTTTTTTCTTCTAAAAATGTATAATTTGCCACATGTCAGGTTACTGTCATGGCACGTGACAATTTACAATCATGACACATGACAATGGTATAATTTGTTTTCAATTTAGTCCTCTATTAAAATTTTTGGTTCAATTTAGTACTCTAATTATTTAAAACGATCCATTTTTGTCATTTCCAAATTGAGACCAAATTAGTAAATAAGTTTAATTATAACTTATATATACATATTAAAATAATTGTTTTGAATTTATACATCAAATCATTACACCTAAATATTCAAATTATTTTATTTTTTACAAGTGTAAAAAATTATAAAGGTAAAAATATAAAAAATAAAATAATTTGAGTATTTAGGTGAAGTAATTTGATGTATATATTAAACAAAATATTGTAACATGTATATATAAGTTTTAATTAAGTTTATTTACTAATTTGGTCTCAAATTGGAAAGAACAAAATTGGATTGTTTTAAAAAATAAGGGTACTAAATTGAACAAAAAATTTAAAATAGAGGACTAAATTGGAAAAAAAATTTACCATTGCCACGTGTCATGACTGTAAACTGTCACGTGGCAGGATGGTAACCTAACACGTGTCAGATTATAAATTTTTAGAAAAAAAAAATTAAAAAAAAACCTAAAAAAAATTAAAAAATTTCACAGCTTGACACGTGTCCTGTACGAACACGGTGTTAACTCCAACTTAACAGAGATGACCAAATTGAACCCTTTTAAATAATTGAGGTATTAAATTGAACCAACCAAAAATATGAGTACTAAATCGAACTAAAACAAAAAATTAGGAGACCAAAATGAATAATTATATCTTAAAGATTTGTTGATATCACAAATCACGTTGTCGATGTGTGTTCACATGTTGACTTACGTGTTCATGTTTGTGTCCTTTTCTCCTGTTCATTTTTTCTCCTTTCCTCCTTCATCATCTATATCCCCCCTTCACACCCTCCTCCATTGATATGTCGACGTCACCCATTTTTCTCCTAGTGCTCCTCCAACCATTCATCCTAGGAAGTGGTGGAGTGCATTTTCAGTGGCCTTCGATAGATGAAAGCGAGATCCCTTGACCGGAAGACATAGACTCTTCCCATTATAAAAATATGCTTAATTATAAATTGAAATTGGAAGACATAGACTCTTCCCATATAAGAATATGTTTAATTATAAATTGAAATAAATTCATCTATAATTTTGATTTACCAACAAATTTTACGTACAAATATTTAAATTTTAGTTACTAACAATAATGTTCATCACTAATTACAATTTTAATTATTGACAAAATTTTTGTTGGTAAATTAGAATTTTAATTACCAACAAAATTTTTCATCAGTAATGAATTTTGGTAAAATTCGTCGATAAAACTCGTTGGTAACTTATAATTTCGTTTATTGATAGAAAAATATGTCACTAAATTTTATTATTAAAAGGGCGCTAATTTTTGGTTTGGGCTTTGATTATTTCATTATTAAATTTGTCGATAAATATATTGGTAATTGATTTTTTTTAAATCAATTAGTAAATTTGTTGATAATGATTTTTTTTTTCTAAAATTTTTTTGTTAATTAATAATTGAGTTTGTTGAAAATCCATCAGTAAATTCGTCGACAACTTAATTTTTAGACTTAGTCAGTAAATGCATCGATAAATTCGTCAGAGAAATGATTGCCAAATTTTCATCCAAATTCGATGAAATGTGTTTATAAATTAGTTGAAGATGAGTAAAGAAGAAGAGAAGGAGAATGAATAATAAGGATGAGAGGAGGAGTGGCGACATCTCTACAGTGACACAACGACAAAGCAATAATGGAGGCCATGGTGATAGTGATGGAGGAAGAAAGGGAGGAGGAGGTGGAGGAAAAAGAGAGAAAGAACGAGGAGGAACCACCGTCATTAGAAGAGGAGTCATCAAAGGAGGTGGAGAAAGGTGAAGGAGAAGAAGACGAAGAAAAAGAAAAAAAAAAGGTGGAGAAAGAAGAACTAAATCATGATTTTATAATGAATTTTAGTGACAATCACAAATCTTTCCATAATAATTAACGTATAATTATCACCGAATTTTTTCTATAAATAATTAAAAATAAATAATTACTTATGAATTTGTGGTTTTTGATAATTATTGACAAACTTTTTATCTATTAAAAAAAGTTATCGTTGAATTTTTCTGATGAATTTTGTGTTGATGCTAAAAGTTATGACATATTTTAGTGATTACCGAAAAGTTTTATCTATAAATAATTTCGTTTTTTATAATATCCATATCCTGGAGTCTCTCTTAATAAACCCGATTTTCTTCCTTAAAATACTTTTTTTTTTTCAAAAAATAAATAGAGTAAAAATAACGCATAGATTTTTATATTAATTTGTCTCTTCTACTTAAAACATGTTTTCTTTTTTGTTTTCATTAAATTTCATTAACTCTTAAGTTGTGTTCTTTTGGGTGAATGTACTATTCATGAGAAATGGGAAGAGATGATTAGGATGTGAGTAGTATGTTCTTTTGGAGGTGATACAAGGTGATGGGAGGAGATGATTAGAAGGATTGACTGAAAATTTAATCTCACCATCTATAGTGAGATGGGAGGGTGACACAATTGGATTTACCAAATGACCCTTCATTATTTAATTTTGGTTACATGTGATCTAACGGTTAAAATCAATACACGTGGTTTTAGTTCACTTTCTTAATTCTATGTTAACGATAATAATTTATTATGGTTATAATAAAAAATTATTACTTCTAAACTTACTATTAACAAGAAAAAAAGTTTCCATATAAATTAATTATTTTTCACCTTATATATTATATTTATTTTTATATAAAATATATTGTATCATTCATTTTTTATAAATATTTTTTATATAATTTTAAGCATTCAATAAAATTTATAAAATAATTTTAAATTATTTATATATAATTTTATATTACCTATAACAATAGGGACATTTTGGTAACCTAACTCTTTTTTTTCTATTAAAAGTTATTTTTAATATATCACATCAGTGAATTCAGTCACAAACTTCACTCTCTAATTTATTATAGAATTATCTCTGAATCACTTAAAAGAAACAACACCAACTTCACCCACAAATCCTTACTATCTTTTCTTCTCCCTCTCCATCTAATCATTCCTTTCAAAAGAACATAGCCTTAGACATGTACAAATATTTTCTCACAATAATCGATGAGTTATTGTAGGCATAGAATATTAAGGACTTATTATTGTTGACTAATAGATTTCACAAATTTATAAACTTTAAGAATCAAAGTCTGTGTATAGTGGTGGATAGATAGGGGTTACGAATATTTTTTCCCCCATATTATTATTGCCAAATTTTGAGTAATTAGCATAACCTTTCATTCACCAACTGCTGTAATTGTTAATTAACTCTTTTCATATCTTAATTAAAGAAAACCTACGAATATAGTCAACCAGATAAAAATTAATAGATTAAATAACCAAATATTTTTATTACAAAAGTTAATAACAAAAAAATAAGAATGATACTTTTTTATCTTATGCAATTAATAAAGAAATGCGATATATAATATTAGATCAAAACCATTTTCTTACGAGAATGCAAATTAGTTTACCACGATGAATTTCATTTCATGATAAAATTATCAAAGAGACAAAACTAAATTTGTAAGAAATTCTGTTCTTCTTTTACTAAAAGGAGAACAGACTGTTTTATGAAAGAGAAGAGAAAAAGACAACTATTTTTAGCCTCTTTGAATGGTTGAAATGAACCACGTAAAAAAAAACATATATAGTAGTTGACGTTAACCATATACCTCTGACGAAAAACGATAACCATACGTATGTTTCTATGTAAAATGGAGAAAAGTCAAAATATGACCTTAAATAACCAAATGAAAACAAAGGAAACGGTTATCATTAACTGATTTTATCCTAAAAAAACCTGAAACTTGATTTCCACATATTTTGGAATCCATCTAAAACGACACCTCGTGTTCAAGTCCCCTCAAATCACCCACTTTTTCCTCATTGCAGGAGATTAACCTTGTCGTTTATGCATAGTTTCACCATCCTTTCTTCCTCCTCTGGTCATCTCTTCAGCTTTCTTGTAGTTTCTGCTTCTTTCACAGGACAAGGGTCCTTCAATGTCATTTGGGGGGCCCTCGTTCTTTAGTTTTGCAACTTTCTATTCATTGATTCAACCTATAGTTCAGTGAGAGAGATATTTTTGTCATCGTTTCTGCGTCAAAGTAAATTTGTTGAGAAGTTTTTGTCAAATCTTCCACCATAATTTCTTCCAGATTCGTTATTTGGTATACACACTGTGAAAGGTTATAAGCATGAATTGCTTCCCTTGTTGTGCACCTAAGAAAAGCCTGAGCAAGAGGGAACATGATGCTCCAGCACCAGCACCGGAACCTGAAGCAGCAGCAGCAGCAGGAGGAGCACCAGCAGCAGCACCAGCACCAGCACCAGCACCAGGTAAGATGGATCGATTTGATAATTAACCAAAGATGAGGTTAGTTTATAAATGATAATAAGAATGACTAAGGGTGACAGAATATAATAGAAGCTTGGCATGAATGAAAAATTGAATATGGTAGAGGTTTTATTCGCGACTTAAAACATTGTGGTACGTGTTCCATTGGCATGCAGAAATAAAGAAACAAAAATCAGATGATCAAATCTCAGTTGATCCTGAAAATATTAAGGTAAGGGCTTTCACGTTCCGTGAGCTAGCAACAGCAACAAAGAATTTCCGACAGGATTGTCTGTTGGATGAAGGAATTTTCGGGAGAGTATACAAAGGAGTAATTCCTGCCACCGGCCAGGTAATATATAAGTCTTTGAATTCTTTCTTTTTCTTTGAAGTGCGAAAAGAAATTCTCAATAATCTCTGATTTCCTTTTTGTTTTCTCTGGATCCATCTCTCCAGCTTGTGGCCGTGAAGCAACTCGATCGAAATGGGATCGGTAAGGAATTTCTGGGTGATGTTTCTGATCTAAGTCTGATGCAGCATGAGAATCTGGTAAATCTCATTGGTTATTGTGCCGATGGTGATCAACGTCTTTTGGTTTACGAGTTGTTTTCTGGGCGCACTCTTGAAAGCCGTCTTTTTGGTAATTAATTACCCTTTTCATTCTTTCCTCAATATCTTTCATTTCATCAGATTTTTTATGCATGTTGGTTTTCTGAGTTAGAAGCTTCAAAATCTAAAACATAGAGAGCACTTTGTGTTGTGTGGCAGAGAACAAAGAGGATGAAGGACCACTAAGCTGGTTTGACAGAATGAAAATAGTTGCGGGTGCTTCTAAAGGGCTAGAGTACCTACACGAGAGTGCAGACCCTCCAATTATATTCAAGGATTTGAAAGCATCGAGCATCTTGGTGGACAATGATTTCAAAGCCAAAGTCCGTGATGTTGGAATGGCCAAGCTTTTTGGTGCAGACAAGATGAACAACGGACCTCCAAGACTCATGGGCAACAATGGTTACTGCGCTCCGGAGTATGTAAGAGCAGGTCAAATCAGCAAGAAATCAGACGTCTACAGTTTCGGAGTTATCTTGCTGGAGCTCATTACCGGACGAAGAGCCATAGACACTACCAGACCAAATGAAGAGCAAAATCTAGTTGCATGGGTAACATGTTTTAACACTCTCCTATGCTGTTTATCAGAATGAGGTTTCGTGTAATACAAGGATAAGGATGTCTGATATATATGTGATTGTGCAGGCAACACCCTTGTTCAGGGACCCGAAGAGATATCCAGATATGGCGGATCCGGTTCTTAAAAGGAATTTCCCAGATAAAGATCTGAATCAAGTTGTTGCAATAGCATCCATGTGCTTACAGGAGGAAGCAGAAGCTCGACCTTTTATCAGTGACGTTGTAACTGCTCTCAGTTTTCTTTCCGCTGCTCCTGTTGCTGCGCCAGCACCACCCAGTGCTAGTGAAAGCGAAACTGGATCAGTATCCAGAAAGGGGAGCCGTAGATCATCAGTAGATGGTGACGGGCAACTTCCGCCGGCGGTTTCCTCTAAAAACAGTCGCAAAGGCAGCAAAAAATCTTCACTGAAACTGTTAAGCCAGAAGCTAAGCCAAAAATCCTCTGGTGAAGATTCTGGGCGGAAGAGCGGGAAAAAGTCCCACAAAGATCCAAGCCAGAAGAAGAGCAGCAGAAAATCTTCCCTGAGAGGTTTAAGCCACAAGAGCAGTAAAAAATCGTCTAGCAGAAAGAGTAGCAAAGACTCGGAGGATGGAAGCGTTTCCTCAAGCTGCCGTAGCAGCAGTGTGGCATCAGATGATGAAAGGTCCATGTCAGCTCGTAGCAGCATGAGGCTGTCACAAGGGAGTGATCACTCTGACTCAAACAACAGCAGCAGAAGGACAGAGGATGCCGACCATAACTTGCTAGATCGTACAAGCACCATGGAATCTGATGTGGGAAGTGGTCACCCTTTTGACCAAAATAGCAGCAGTGGATCAAGCGTTTACTCTCGATAAATAAATTATCAACCTTGGTACCTCTTGTGATGATCATCACCAGGGACAGCCATCCATGCTTGTTCTTTAATACCTTGATTTCTAATTTTGTGCCGCAGTCTGGTTGTTGCTAACACAACCGTTCGTTTGAGCTATATATACAACATAATATGTGGGTTCTTTGATTTTTAACACTCATTCTTCAAAATCAAGCATCCTTAATATTTGTCTGTTGTTCACTAGGCCTATATCTATTGTTTCCACAACTAGATATATAGTAGAGATATCCTGAATTTCACTTGGGCAGCTGTTGCTTGCTGCTATTCCAAGTGAGATTCCAGCTTGTTTTATATCTAAATAAACTGAAGGGAATGTGTTCATCGTGTTATACCGAAGGGAATGTGTTCATCGTGTTACAGAAGACAGTAAAAAATATGTGGGAATGGATTTTTCTTTCTTTGGCTTTGGTCCCTCGTTGTTGCCAAAATGCGAATAAAGGAACCATGTTTCCTACCAAAAACAAACACTGGTCCTTCCTGTAGTTTTGAGGATTCTAGGAAGGAATTTGGCTGTGTTCGTACTCTACTTTATAAAACTATCAATTTTATAAAATAATTTTAATTAAAATTAAGTAAAACAATCCTGTTTTGGAGTCTTTACTTAAAACAATGAAGGAACCAATTAATCTAATAGCTTTTACTTCACTGTGCACATTTTTTTCCCTTTCAATGAATAAGAACACCTCCCACATGGCGTTTGACTGAAGTAATTTTATCAAGCATTAGAGGTGTAAATGTTTTAGCAAGTTTTGGCGTTTAAGTGTGCTTTGGTTATATTATTTACAATCTCTTGTTTAATAACTTTTAAGGTTGCAAATTGTGAAACAAGAGTTGCTGAGTTATGAGATGAAACAAATGGTAAGATCCACTTTAGAGAAACAAATGTATAAAGTAAAATAGAGAAGAAAAAACCTTGCTTTGTTCCAAGAATTGAAAGGTACAACAGAAGGGGTAATGGACATGACGAAGCCGTGTTAAAGGATGAGATGGGTCATTCCCTGAATGAAATCATATCAATGGTGTGTCTTGGGTCCCATTGAAAAAGTTTGGCAACTTTTATTATTATTTGGGAGATAAACTGATAAACACATAGATGGCAAAGGCAAATTTAAGTGCAATAAGTGAGGAGAAGACAGAGTGAACAGTGACAGTTTGGCAGCAACAATAAACATTCAAAATCGAAGCTTTTTCAGATTGGTCATACTTGTGCACAGTAAGACACACCCACTTTTCTGCTGCACTTGGTCTTTCACTAAATGCCTGGTTTTTCTGGCCATTAGGTAGGAATGGGAAAAGGAATAAGAAGGCGATGGAGGGTCCCTTTCCCATACCTGTGTACTTTGCTGCTTCTCATTCAATTGGCCCCTTCACTCAACATCACTTTGCAGAACCAAAAGCAACTACCATACCATACCATTACAACAACAACAACCATCTTCTTACTATTATTAATATTATTATTATTATTAATATTCTCTGTGTTGAAACTGATTCGTGGTAGAAAAAAAAAATGGTCTGTGACGGCAGTGCCCTGGGCAGGTCCTTTATTACATAGACATGGTTTATGGTCACTACTCTGGCACCCTCAAACTGCACCCTTCATTCTCTGTCATAATCATAAATTCAACCGTGTAAAAAGGCTTTTACCATTATTCCACTCCTTCCCTTCACCCCTCGCTTTTCAGACACCAACCTCTGTCTGAGGTTTATTAGGAAACCCTCCCTCCCCACTTTATCAAAACCTTTTTGCTCTCAACTTTCTTTCTGCCTTTGGTTTTGGTTTCACACACCTCCACAAAATGGATGTAAGCTTCTTTGGTACCCTTCCTTTTTAGTCACTACTCATCGTTATAACTAATCATTGCTTCTTCATGGTGATAGGAATGGAAGGAAGACGCACACATTCCAGAGTTTGGGAACTGGGATTTAACCAATGACTTCCCAATCACTCGCTACTTCGAGTGTACAACACAGCCCCGTCTGCTTCGTTACACCTCTTCCTCCGCTGAAACTCGTCTCCACCACAAACCTCCTCTCCCCCTCCGAAATCATACCAAACAGGTTTCCTTAATTACCTCCTCAACTTCATGCATGATATGGCCAAACCATGAAATGAAACCGTTTTTTGAGGATGTTGGAGTTGACTTAATTTGTGACTGTGGTGCAGGATACGAGGAACAAGGGAAAGAGGAGCCCGCATGGGAATGCTAACAAAGGAAAAGTGTACGTAGTGAAGGAACAAGCAAGGAAGACTGATAGAAGAAGGAAGCATATGCAGGTGCAACAAGACGACACCGTTCCGCGAACTCCCAAACCCGTTGACGAAGATCTCTATAAGATCCCTCCCGAACTCCTCCACACTTCCAACAAACGGGTGTCTCATCAAACTCTCTTTTTTCTTATTAATGTTAATGCCATGTTTGTGTTGCATATATATAAATATATATCAGTACTTATTCTGTATACTAAACTTTTCTTGACTTTATTTATCATGGTTTTGCAGAAGAAAATTATGGGGTTCATTTCCAAGTGTTTTGTACAGCTTTCGTGTCACGAGCACTGCTAAGCTGGAGTTCTTATGAATGTGTTTGGATGACAGTGATGCGTGTTGGTTTTTAATAAGGGATTAAGAAGCGAATGTATTTTGGTTTTTTAAATTTATGTTTTGAGTGGGTATATTATATAAAGTTTCGAATTCATTGGATGAAGTGAGATTAGGATGATTCTGATACGTGTTGTAAGCGGAGTGAATGAATGTCAGAATGTCTAACGTTAATTAATAGTAATAGTGAATGTAGCTGTTGGTGACGGTTGTGTGGTGTCTCTTTTATTGGAATGATGCTCTTGGTTTTGGTAGGATGATGCAGTCATGCATTAACTACTCATTCCATCTATTGTCACTTTCACCAAGCAAACATCTTTTCTTAGCCATGACAACACGGTGAAGCATGACTAGGTGGACCACAATATCCATCCACACTGTCGGAAATCACCTCGCACATGTAGTTTCGTTTTTGTTTTCCTCTTTCTCTTCTCATCTCCAACACCCTTCACCGGAGAAGCATGTAAGCCCTTCTTCCGTCTCCGTCATTGATGGTGACTTCAACAGCACGGTTGCTCCTTCACCAGCTCTTCAACGTAAACCTAGATATGGATCCGACATCAATAACATCATCGGATCGTACTTCAACATTCTAGAAGCGGCATAATACCAAACTTGGATCTCTATGTTTGCCAACAAAAACAGAGAAAGGGATTTCAACAGTGACACCTCCAAAAGTAAAAGTGGGAGAAACAGAGAGAGAGAAAAAAAAAACACTAAAATCGTTTAACAAGTTGTATTAAACGTGCAGAAATAAATTAATCAGGCTTCTTCAAGTTACCGCTATCCATCCACGACCCACGTACTAGGTCAGTGGCTTAACAAATTACGATATAATTATTTACATTTTTCAAATTCTTTTCTTTTTAATATGTATGTATATACATAAATATGTGTATGTGCATGTTAACTTTTTTGTCAGAATATATATTAATTTGGAGGGTAAGCAAGTCAATTTCCATATCAATATTGATTACAAATCAGGTTGGTTTCAAATTATATGAATAAACAATATTTAAAAAGAAATATTAACCTCGGAAAAAATAAGTTAAGCAAACAAAAAATTTAAATAGTTCACAAGTCTTGTTTAGCTGAAGGTGAAGGCTATTTCTCAAAGGGTGTTTTATATTCCTTTTATTTTGCTAAAAGATAAAGGAGTTTCTATTTGTCCTTAGGCTTTGATATACTTTGGGGCCGCAATCTGATAAAGTCAACGTTTTTTGAGTTCACTATTATTGGACTCTAAACTTCTACCTTTAATTAAAATATGGAGACACTTCTCATATTACTAACTTACTTTCATTTTATATATATTTTTTGCGAGATTTTTTTTTTTTAGAAAGTAAAAATGAATTACATTGACGGTTATATTCCATTTATATTTGTGAAAATTAATATAATATATAATTAGAGTGGTTGAAGGCAACCAAGTAACTGTGGTGGTCCACTCTAACACAGTACATGTTGAGGGATGATCCTATCAGCTAGCCTTTTCACATTACTATATGACCGATGCTTCAAAACAAAAATATTACCAGCTACTAATAATATTTTAGAGAAACATTTATCAATATTTACACAAAATTAATTTATTACATTAATGGATTCCTTTTATCTTCTTTTTCAGTTAGCCGTACTTCAGTGACAAAAGTTTAATTGAACCACCAATTTTTCTTTATAAAGAAATGACTTGTATAACTCTGAAAAACTAAAATGTAAACTATTTTTATGGAAGTCCTAATTTTCATTTGATAAATGTTATGAAAGAAATCATTAAATACAAAATAATATTATGTTTTACAATAATGTAGTATTATATACAATTTTACATTAAATATTTAAAATGTATTAAATATTATGTTATTACATCTTACTCCAACTGACCGTAGCTGAATTAGGGTTAGGGCTAGGTTGGCAGTAGCTAGCTGGGCAGAGTAATAAGCACAAACGGTAGAATAAGGAAATAAGCACTTTCTTTGTTTTTTTTTTAAATACAATAAAAACAAAGATTCTAACTTGAATCTTGGCCGCATTGTTTACTTTGTTTTTACAAATTTGAACCTCGAAAGTGTTAATTTGGGTCAAAATTAATTTCTTATCGGAGAAAAACTTCACAAATTTTAAATCAATTTTAAATAATCCCGAAATTAGGATGAAATTAAAAATAAAAAAAATTCCTAGCTGACTTTAACTTAATAAAAATTATAAGGGAAACCAAAATCGCATTCAATGTTGGCACAACGTCATGAATTCATTCCTTTTATTATTCGCAATAATTTATGTCAATAACTTCTTCTATTCGTTCAAAACCTTTTTATCTAAATACTTACAACCCTAATATTTTGTTTTATCATAAAAAATCTATGTGCGGGGTGTGAAAAAACTTCCAAAATGCAATTCAACACACCATTGACAGAATATGTAACGTGTCAAGCTATCAAAATTAATTATGTAGTACCAAAAATAATTAAAAACTAGATGTCTAACAACAAAGTAAACCAATAACTGCAAAAGTTGGCAAGCATTTTGAGAAGAAAATATGAATCTATTTATTCATGATTGGTAATGAAGGTGGTGTTACAATATTATTGTACCCAGAAGTCTTATTTTCTTACTTTCACTATACAGTTTCAGAGAACAAGAAATAGAAGAATTTGATCATGCACCAGAGCTTGGACTCTGAGTGTTTTCCGACTTTGAATTCGGACTCTTTTGCAAAGTGGACTTACCTATGCCAAGACAGTGAAGGATGGAGTTAGCTTTCCTTCTAGCCCTAGAGGACCCGTTTTGAACAATCTTTGAGAATGTGCCGTTGGCCACTTCTTCCTCTTTAATTTCCACCCTTTTCTCTTTGTCATGGTAACAGATTAGATGTAGAATTACAGCACCGTTTTCCTTCACGCTTTCTACTGTGGTATCCCTCAAGATATCAAGCAATAAACGGACACCGCCATGATCCACCAACGCTGCCACGGCATTAGTATGTGTGGCAAGAAGTGCCAACAGTGATAACATCTCATCAACAAGAATACGGTCAACGATCTTCCCAAGAATAATCTGCACTGCCCCTTCTCGCACGGTCCTCCCTATGTTTTCACGAACAAAGCATAGTTTGAACAAGGCTGATTCAGCATCTTTCATGGCTGACGGATCTCCCTCTTCAAGTAAATCCACCAAGTATTTTATAGCTCCAGCCCTTCCAATTATATGCTTGTTCGAATCAAGAGATGCCATCGACGCAAAAGCTGCAGCTGCATTGCTTCTTGTCTGAACTTGTCCGGATTTCAACGAATCAATCAGAAAGGAGACCACTTTTTCGTTTTCTGCCAACAACTTCTTGTTCGTGTCGTGTATTGCGAGGTTTACAAAAGTTCCGATCAAATCATCTTGGAGTTCGGGGTCCGGAGGAGCTGTGCCGGATGATAACGGATGCATCAAAAGCTTAATCATTTGCGTGCTCCCGAGGACTGTTCGAACTGCGGACATTCTTTTTGCTAACTCACGAAGCTCCTTTGCAGCTGCTTTCTGCTCAGGAAGTGACAGTGACAGCTTGAAGAGCAGAGATCGCAAACGGTGTCTGTGTGCCTCGGTTAGTGGTTCGTTGTACATGTCGAAAACGGGATTTGGCAGGTTAACTCCGTTTTCTCTGCACCACTCTGAAATCATGCCTTGGAGCATGAAATTGGGAGTGAGAATACAGTGACTGAGAACAAGTTGGGTACAAGGGTTAGCTCCGTTGATTTCATTCAGCCACCTCTGGATGACTGGACGATCAAAAGTCTGCATGCACCATCATCATTCATCAATAATGAAAACCCTATATATCCTATGACAACTACTTTCTTTAACACCTTTCTTGGTATAACAGGTTCTTGATACGTGGCGATGAAGAAAGAGTGAATCTTGAATAGGAAAAATAATAAAGAAAAAGAAAGAAAACCTGTCCAGTGGTCAAGATAACAGGATCTGTCATCAAGTGACCGGAGAGAGGGCATTGAAATAGTGGGGGAACGGGTGTCATTAGATCGACGTTGATTGAGGTAGAAGCGGTGCACTTCAAATCCTTGAGTGCAGAAAGAACACGGATAGCTTTGTCTGCAGTGTGAACGGAGTAATCTTCATCTTCCACGATCCTTTCGATCGCATCCTTCAACTTTTGCTTCAGCTCCGTCACCGTGAAGGCCGCCATTGCAGAACAAGAATGAGATTTTGCTAGAAAGAACGAGAGTGAGAGACTGAGTGAATCAACGAACTTCGATGAATGCTGATAGCAGAATCAGAAACAATGTGAGTGAAGATAAGTGCGGAAGCGAAGTCATTTTATAGGGACTCATCTCACTCCACACGTGTGCATTGCACCAGTCAAGCCGTTATGCACTTTCTACAATAGTCTCAAACGCCACTCTTTTTTACAATCTGCGGTCTCAAAAATATAATCACTTTTTAATTAGATATATTTGTATAATTTATTATATAATTAGTTTTTTATTTATATATATAATAGTTTTAAGTTCACTTAATTAATTTTATATTCAATCGAAGTATTTTCTCAAAAATAAAATAAATTCTCAATTTAACTATGAAGCAGTATTTTCCTATATCACGGTCATTGATTATTATTACATTTGCGGAAAATAGCGTAAAATATTGGTCATTAGGCATATGCTAATTTGTAAGACGTGTACTGCTTATAAATTCTTTATTTAACTACGAAAAAAAAAACTCTTAAGTTCTGGATGCTATACATTTTATGATTTTAAAAATAATTTAAATGTATTCTAAAGATGTTTAATCTTGGATTTTATATTGTTTTTACATGTATATATTAAATCAATTATTTAGTAAACATAATTACATCATATATCATAAATTATATAGTTACATCCCATGTTATTATTTCTTTGTTCATCTATATTATATATCCAACATATTATTTTTAATTTAATATTTAAATCATATTTAAAAAAATATTACAATTTTTTAAGTACATGAAATATTTTTAAACAATTATATTACATATATATAATTATTTAAAAGTACGGGTTATATATAGGACATATTTGTGTTTTTAGAAAGTTCTATTTCACGAAAGATTATTAATATTATTTCAATCAACTTATAAATCCAATACTTTTTATGTCTTAGATTCTGGTTATTCCTCAAATAAAAATATTTACTGATCTGATTATGTTCATATTTCAAAGTATGTTAACATTATTACGGTTTTTTTTTAATCTGAAATCACGTCTTAAATTTAAAAGTCGAAGTTTCAATTATGCTGTTGATAATTATTGACCAATTTTCGAGATGTATAATGGAACTATCCTGGTTTTAAAAAAAATGAATGAATACGTTGTGGAATAAATCATGTAAGGAAACAAACTTGAAGATGCTTATACTTGAAAAATTTATTTTCACTTTTGATGTTCAAATTTCAAATAATGTTTAAATTATTTCTTTTACGACAATTATTAATAAAATTGAACGTCAATACTTAAAATATGATCGAATCTATTTGTCTAAGAAATTATATATATTCACTTATAAAGACTAAAATTATTGTTTCATATTATTTTCTCTTTCAGCATTTAATTAAATTATACAAGATGCATTATAGTTATGCTATTTTTACTATAATGTTTTTTACAAGTATCACGTCTAATATATATTCTTGCATTTTCACAATGTAAAATTTGGATTAAAAAATTCTCCTACTATTTTGTATTCTATTTTAAATTTTCAATGTACTCCATATTATAAAATTTATACTTGAAAAATTATTCACTCCCTAAATAGGATAACTACGACAAATTAAGCTAACATAAAAACAATTTATTAATATACTATGCAAATGATTGACACTCATTTTGCTACATTTAGCATAAAAAAATATCATAAAATATTTTGTGTTATATTTAATTTTTTAAAGTTACCATTTAAAGATAATTAAAACTAAACTTCTTAATATAATAAGTAATTCATAAAAATTTAATCGTGCAAGGCACGGTAAAATACTTTAGTTTTCCTTTTAACATCCCGGAGGTTATGATCAATGTATACTTTTAGGGTCTTTCTTCCTACACTTCCAAGCATTTATTCTGCACATCCAAAATTTCTCTAAATTCCCAAAATATCCTTTGATCATTTAAGAAAATTCACGGACATCACACCCCAAAAATATCTTCGGATGTTGACTTCCAGAAGTCAAAATATATGACTTCCGGAAATCAAAATATATCACCGGAAGTTGCCTTCTGAAAGTCAAAATATATCACCAGAAGTCGACTTCCGAAAGTCAAAATATATCACCAGAAGTCGACTTCCGGAAGTCAAAAATCATTACCAAAAGTCGACTTCAGAAAATCATAAAACATTATCGGAAGTCGACTTCCGTAAGTAAAATAATTAAGTCAATTTTAAAATACGTATTAAAAATTATAAAACATATAAATTAAAAAAAAATTACTTTAAAAAATAAAAATATGTTATAAAAATACGAAATAAAAAATTGAAAAATAATTTAAATTAAAATAATAAAACTAAAGTTTTACTATTTTAATTTAAATTATTTTTTAATTTTATTTATTTTATTGATATTATTATAATTATTTTATTTATATATTTCATGTGTATTGTATTTTATATTTTATTTGAATTTTTTAATTTTGTTTAAAATTTAAATATTTAATTTTAATCAAATTTTTAAAATTTTTTCAACTATATATGTTTTACATTTTTAAATTTAAATTTTTTTATATATAATTTATTAAAATTTTAATAAAAATAAAAAAGAATTAAAAAATCATATTTAAAATAACATATATAAATAATATCTAAAGCAGAATAAATTTTTTATTTTTTTTATTTAAAGTAATATTATTTTAATTTTACTTATTTTTATATTTATATTTATTTTTCAGTATATTAAATAAAAATAAAATTATATATATTAAAAATATATATTAAGAAATATGAAAACATAAAAAATAAATAAAATAAACTAAAAAGATCATTAAAAGTTAAAAAATATAAATTTTAAAAAGAATTAAAAATATTCAAAATAAAATTTGTTTTTTGACTTACGGAAATTAATTTCTAAATGTTTTTTGACTTCCAAAAGTCGACTTTCGAAAATATTTTTTGACTTCCGAAAGTTGATTTTCAAAAATTTTTGACTTCCGGAAGTCGACTTCCGATAATAATTTTTGACTTTCAGAAGTCGACTTCCGGTAATGTATTTTAACTTTCGGAGTCAACATAATTTTGGAAGTATGATGTCTACGAATTTTCTTAAATGATCAAAAGATTTTTTGAGAATTTAAAGAAAGTTTGGAGGTATAAAAGAAATTTTGGAAATGCAGGAAGAAAGACCCTACTTTTATTGTGATACTACTATTTAAGTAATTAGGATGAAAGTCCAAGTTTCTAAATGTTTGAGTTCTAAGTCTTGAACTGAGGTATCATCTTCTCTTTTTGAAAAAAAAAATCTATATATTTTTATTCAGTTATAGTATTTGAATTTGAATGTATACTATGGAAGAATCTAATTTCTTTTCCTTTAATTTTTTAATTCTTTAAATACCATGTCAAAAATTGTGTACAGGATAATAAAAGATGCAAAATATTTTAAGAACAAATTGTAAACACTTTTAATTAACTATATATATATATATATATATATATATATATATATATATTAAAATTGTAACCGTTTAACCGCTTAAGCCAATCATTCAGAATCTATCTTTTGACATAAATAAGGCCCGAGGAGCCCTCTTTGCAACAAAAAATTGAATAAACAGATAGAACAGAGATAGTTGCCATTTACAGTAAGATGCAAACAGCACCATTGCCATATTTGTTTCCCTCACTCTTAGTATAATTACCTTCTGATATCTGGACACATTGACCGCAGACACACGATCATAGCTGGGTCTCTTCCAATAAGTAATGAAGAAACCTACGAAGCCCATTGAAGAGTCTGTCTCTTTAAATCAGTAAGTATCTAAAAAGGGCAGAGGGAATTCAGGAAGAAAGTGAAAGACTCTGTTGATTTCAGCTGGTCTGGAATCAAAGCATGAGAAATTAGCCGAGACAAAGGCATTTCGATCTCAATAATGCAAAAATATTCAACAAATTTTCTCAAAAAAATAAAAGCCTCAATAACGACAACCTTCACCAACCTTGCCATATTCTATGCTAAGGTTAGGAACAAATGACGGGGAGAGAACACATCAGGGAAGTTGTTGAAACAAAAAAAAGCTCAAGTTCAGACAGAATCCAACTCCAATCACTTCTTTGTTAGACACAAAAACGACAAAAACGTTACAAAAAGACAAGATAAAATTTCAGATGCCTGTTAGATAATATAAACTATATAATTGCTCTAGTTGTAGTTAAATGACTCAACATCCTAAGTAAAGCACTATCCAAACTGTTTCATTTTTCCTAGCACTGCCACATAGCCACACACACAATACAATGTACTGAAGAAACTACGTAGTTAAGTTTAAGTAAAACAACCATGAGATAATTAAAATAAAAAATCTTATGTAATGAATCTAATGTGGATGACATAATTGCCATTTTTAATGCTTTTCTATCGAGGAAAAATAAAAAATACAACGGTGATAATAGCTACCACCAACATCAATAAACCAGTCCAAGTAAAGCTTGCTTAAATAAATGTGCTTTCAGAATTAAGGATACAAAGGAGGATACATTGTCAAAATCGCCGAAGCTTGGTAAGTTATTACTGCAAATTTATGCAAAAAAAAAACCACGTCAAAAGTAGCAATTTACATTCAAATTTACATGCATACAACATTTAAAGAGGTAGCATAACTTACCCACAGGCCACAAGAGGTGTAGTATCTTCACAGTTCTGACCAAGACCAACCTAATAATGTTCCTTATCATAAAATTTATCGGACTTGATATATTTGGCGTCAGAGGATATATCATCATCACATATATCAAGAGATTCTGAAGGATCATATCGGTCTGAAAATGTCTTATTTGGGAAAGAATCTGAAATATGACTCCTGTGAGTGTCATTCTGCCGCCTATCCCTCGATCTAGATGAGTTATCATGCTTCTTTCTATTTGAGCAGTAATCCTGTTTGTTCTGATGACTACTATGCTCACGTGGTCTACTATGACTTGAGTGTCTTTCATGACTTGTAGAAGGCCGGTCTCTATGATCTTTTCCTCTGTCAGCATTCCATTGATCATCTCGGTAATGATGGCTTCGATGATGCTCATGTTTGAGTTGTTTGTAATCTCTAGAAAATGAAACATCCATTTCTTTGCTTTCATCGCAAAAGCTAGACTGTGATTGTTGCTGAGAATAACGTGGGTTGCTTGTTGTCACTGCAGGTGAGTCAATACTAGCTCTTGTTGAATTACTGGCTTCCATGGAAATGTCATGGCCAGGAGGCTTAAATGGAAACAATCCACCCTCTTCAGACATCTTCACAGGGTTCTCAAAACCCCCAGCCCGCTTGATTTGCTCCATGAAATCCTCTATCATGTACCTCATCACCTTCCAGAAGGAATTTAAAATTAAGTATAAATTAGCTTAAAGTAAGGAATTAAATTTAAAAAAAAAATGAAAATCTCTCAGATAATTTATTATTAAATAGTGTTATATGACATATAAGCCAAAACAAGTATGCAACAACTCTGATAGAACAGTTTCTCCAAGCTACCAACTATAACAATTATGGGACGATTACTAGATCACAAGATTATTCAGCTTTAATACAGAAAAGGAGCATTTGGAAAATGAAATCATGACCAAGTACATGAAATTACTATGATTCAACAATATAAGTAGAAAATTTCAATAACTAATGCAGTACTTCTAACCTGTAAAGGTGATTGATTTGTCTTCTTGCCACGATAAGACATTCTTCGACGTTTGTAATCCCTTTCTTCAGCTATCAACTCCTCTCGGGTCTTTTCTCTAGATGATTCCTACAATTGATAGAAATAGAAAACATGTTTAATAACAGGTACAATGAAAGGAAATATAATATTCACTCCCGGGATGGGTTAGGGGCTGTATGTAAAGGTGTTTAATTATTAAATGCCACCTTATTTTCGTTTATTTCCTGATTTAATAAGAAGTTTAAATTTACATGAGAAACAATTCAAACAATTTTCTATTACCGTTTTCTGTTATCACTATTTCAAACTTCATGTTTTAAAAGTGCAAAACAACGACAAAATTGAAAATATTTCCTCAAACAAACAGTCTCGTACGTAGCAGGAACTTGGCAAAAATTTATAATAACTTGCTCCAAGGTCATAAACGCATAACAGTAGGAAAAATAGATAGAATGTGGATTGAACAGTCTATTTCTTCTCCGGGAGGACCTAGGATATTCCACGACCAAGAGTCTCGGAGGAATGCCTTAAGATATTGAGATTCATTTAAAACCCAACCTCTCCTGACATAAGGTATAAGAAGTCCAGTTCTCTAAGTGCTAAAAAATGTGAAGAAAGGAGTAAAACCTGTCTACTAAGGCAAACTAAAGAAACGCAATACCAGAACAGAACTTGTTCTACAGAAAATTATTCAATATTAATAGTACCTGGTTAGATGATTGTGGCCTATGAATGCCATCATGATCAATTATGGGTGTATAATCAGGACGTTTTGCCCGCTCCTCATTTGCTTTCTCAGACAAATAAGAATGCTCAGCAACCCTGCAGAAATAAAGCTGCATATAATTCAGATTAAGCTCGCAAAATCCCAATTATTTGATTGTAAATGATCATAACAATACAAAAGACACAACTCATACCCCATAGTTTTCACAACAAAGAAGCATTTATGACAAAGAAATACTCAAATTGTGAAGAGGAAATAAAACATACAGCTGATAGTTACTTGGCTGCTGAGAAAACCAAAATCCCTTAATTTTCTGTTCAAACAAAGATCGCTCGTGCAATGCGGCAACAGCCGCTGCAACTTGGGACACAAAAATCTTCCTATTCAGTATGGAATTTTTCTTTTCGGCAACTGGAGCAGCAGGTTTGACATCCTTCATGTCCACACTCTCTTTATCTAAATTCTTAGACTCGTGCTTCGAAGCACCTTGGTCTTCTAAAGGAAACAACAACAGAACAGACGCACCAACAGTAATACAATGTTTCAGAAAATTAAGAACAAAACCCTTCCCGTTCGCTGCACCGTAAAGGATCGAAACCTGATACGCCAACCACGTCAAAGCCTGGTTCGAAACGGGGCAAATTACGTGAGCATTTTGGCTTTCCGTGGAAACGGAAGCTTCTCTTATAATCGACTTGAGACACAAACAACATAACAGAAACATATGCTGCTGCATAGCGGTGTCGACAACGACGCCGTATCTAGGCGAATTCGCTATTATCCAATCCATTAAGTGATGTTCATTGGCGATTCCGAGACCTGAAATGGCGCGAAGAACGGAGTTGGAGAAGGTGGTGGGAAAATCGTTCCAGGCCTGGAGTTCACGCGCGATGGAGAAGTAGTGAGAGGGGAGAATGGGCGCGTGGTGGGAGAGTGGGATTAGGTTGGAATGGGTATCTGTGTCGGCGCATTCGAGAGATAAAAAGGCGGGAAGCGTGAGGGTGGCGGTTCTGGTGAGGGCGTCCGCAGGGGAGAAAGAAACGACGGCGGGGCAATCACGGTAGAAGAAGTTGGAGAGGGAGTGGAGATAGAAAGAGAGTTGATCAGAGGGAGAGTTGTGGAGGGTTTGTGGGTAAGTGAGAGAGTGAGTGAGATCGGGAAGAGGGCGCGGAGAGGAAGGGCAACGAAGGTGGTGAAGGAAGAGCGCGTGTGGAGGAATCAGATGGTGTGGACTGAAAGGGCATTGTATTAGGTTAGTGTTTAGGGTTGGTGGGGATGGTGTTACAGAGAGAACGTCGTTTGAGAGAGCGATTAGGTTTTTCAGAGATGAGAGCGTTGAAGAAAGACCAGCGCTGTTACTCGAAGGATTCATCGATCTTCTTCCTCAAAAACTATCTTCACTTTCACACTCTCATTCCAGGGACTTCTTCAAATTCCAACTTTTTCAGTGTAAAGGACCAGGGCCTTTTGTTTGGAATTCTGGCCCATTATACACTGGCCTGAGCGAGGGTTTTGGGCCCAAAAACATAAAATGTACTGGCCCATTCACGTATGTGGGCCAAAAGCGAACCTTTTCGTTTTCTTAAATCCTAACTCTCCCAGACGTTAAAACAACAGTTATTTGGAATCGTGAATTCCACTATCCATGCCACCATCATTACCTCCATTATCTTCATCTTCAGATAACTATGTATGTCATGTTTTGAGAACTTAACTTACATTATCATTACTAAGTTGCTCAGTAGTACACATAAAATACTAAAGAAGATATACATTAGACCATTTTGCATTAATGCATCCAATACAGTAAAAAAATAAAAACATATGGTTTGTCAAAAGTATATTGGGAGTGCGTATATTTGTCCATAAGGATAAAGATAAAAATAAAAACACGCTATGTTTTTGTGATTTTGCAATAGGAAAGTAAAAGGGTTGGAGAACGATCACAATCTTTCAATTGGGATATTCCAAGTTTCTAAAAATAAAGATTCACACAATTAGTTTTAAAGTCATTGTCATCGAACTTCTTAATTACCTGCTTCATAACAACTCTTCTTTTCGGTACAAGTCCTATCATATCATATTCACCTATACGTCGCTTGTGTGAGTGATTCATCTTCAAACACTTGTGCTTTTGAAATCCTTAGGTGGTGTGAGAAAATTAACAAAAAAATCAAGGAAGCAACTTAGTTACTTCACGGATAGAGATCAGAGACTTTGTGAGCAGATAAATTAATGAAAAATTTGCCTTATAAAAATTTCCATTATCCCCCACTTACTCCAGAACGGTAACACGAAGGACCAATTAAAGAGTTTGGCACAAAAACAAATAAAAGCAATGAGGTGTAGCACTAGTTAAGGTCTTGCACACGTTCTAGAAAATGGTCAGAAAATTGTAGCCGCCGGTTCTCAAAACCAACAACTCTGAGTCTCTAATTCACCAGCTCCCATTAGAAAACTAATATTTGAAGCACAGGTAGTGGGTACGTACACTGTCGATTGTACAAGGCAATATTGAAGTTGTCATGGAGCAATATTAATCTAAGATAAACAAACTTGGTAGTCATTAAGAATTATTCAACCATCAAATAGTTATCTAATCCTGAAAACTGTAAAACACACAAACCCCTATAAATACCTACCTTCCCATGCTGCAAAATCATCAACTCTTACATATTTCACACTTACAATAGTTAGGAACAAAAATGAAGGTTGTTCAGTTCCTTGTTGTTCTATTGGCTTTGGCATCCTCTGTTGCCTTTGCTTATGATCCAAGCCCTCTGCAAGATTTCTGTGTGGCTATCAATGACACCAAAACCGGTGGTATATATGGCGGTATATATATAAATATATAACATTATATATATACATATATAAATTTTGTAGCTTTTTTCTGTCAAGAATAATCTGCACATGTCTATGTATAAAACAAAAGTCTCTTATTTGGTGGCTTTGTTCAATGTGCAGTGTTCGTGAATGGAAAGTTTTGCAAGGATCCAAAGCTTGCTTATGCTGATGATTTCTTCTATCGTGGATTGGGAGCAGGCGACACTGCGAATCCGTTAGGTTCAAAGGTGACAGCGGTGACTGTGAATGAAATATTAGGTTTGAACACACTTGGCATATCGTTGGCTCGCATAGATTTTGCACCCAAGGGTTTGAACCCTCCCCACACGCACCCTCGAGGAACAGAGATTCTTGTAGTTTTGGAAGGTACCCTTTACGTTGGTTTTGTGGCGTCCAACCAGAACGACAACAGGTTATTCACCAAAGTGTTGAACAAAGGTGATGTGTTTGTGTTCCCCATTGGTCTCATTCACTTCCAGCAAAACGTTGGTTATGGAAATGCTGTGGCCATTGCTGCTCTTAGCAGCCAAAACCCTGGTGTTATCACTATTGCAAATGCTGTGTTTGGGTCTAAGCCTCCCATCTCTGATGATGTTCTCGCCAAAGCTTTTCAAGTTGACGTCAAGATTATCGACTACCTTCAGAAGCAATTCTGGTACAACAATAGCTAGTGTTGGAAGAACATGAAACATTATCGTTATTATCACCTTCGAGGACCTTGGATAAATGATTTTCTAAATGTGTAGCTTTTCATGCAAAAGTCTCTCAAGAAGTTACTATACAATATTAAATAAAATGCATGTAGCTATGTATTATGTCTGTAACACAGTTGTTTTCGTGTGCATTTGAACCTTAATATACCAATATTGCAAGTCTAATAAAAGACGGGTAACTTTATTTAACATATGAAAGTTTATTCATAAATAAAAAATGAGTGTACTTGAACTGAAAAATTTTGATCTTTTAAATTCGAAGTCGGTATATTTTTACTTGTTTGATTCATGAGGTGGTGTATATGCAAAAGAACATGTTCTTATTAATAGTAAATTAATAAATAAATGTTCTGGAAGCATCCATCAACCTCAAAAATCCTAAAATCGTAGCACTGTCTCAGAGATTAACTTTGTTTAAAGTCTCTCTGCTTGACGTCAACAATTTAACATATGGCCACATATATATATATATATATAATAGGATAATGATAGAATGCACCCTTTTTTTACCCCCAAAGTTACCCGCCTACGTGGCACTTAATATTTTAATAATTTTTAAGGAAATGGGACCAGAAACGCGTGAGAGAAGTTGGAGTGAATTATGAGGTTGTGATACACGCGCAAGAGAGGAAAAAGGAAAAGTTAGAAAAATAGAACTTTCACTTGCGGTTTAAACTAAAGGCGAGAGTGCGGCTTGAGTGCGGCGAGAGTGCGGATTGCTGCCATAGCTTCGTGCGTCGAATTGGAAGCCCTACTTTGAAGTGTTCTTGTTCTGCAAATCAAAGGGTGCTCTGGTAT
>Ga0214545_1000730_pt1 | contig 55988 bp, 24 predicted proteins | sample CNSS4metaG_FD_160064 | JGI IMG/M metagenome (GOLD analysis project Ga0214545, IMG submission 160064) | Root nodule microbial communities from cowpea collected in UCLA plant growth center, Los Angeles, California, USA - CNSS4 | ecosystem: Host-associated > Plants > Roots > Nodule | place: USA... | reverse complement strand
CAACGATGAATCTCTTTTCATTCGAGAAAAATAATTAAATGTGGAGTAAAAAGAAGGCGAATAATGTGATAAAACGCTGGTGTTTGATATAAGTTCACGAAGAATATCTGAGTAAATGAAACGTTTTTAAACTAATTTGTAAACATTAACCAGAGAGTGGGTTAAAAATCTTAGAATTTTTAGTTTTACGCATAGATATGTCACAAAAATGCTATACTAATTTGTAATTTTATAACTACTCCTATGTTTTTTTGTCTTTGAAACATTACAAATATTTCTCAGCTAGTTTTTTAAATAAAATTAAAGTCGTGAAGTATTTGGAAATCAGTAAGATGTCAAATATGAAATGTTGTTATTAAGATGTCTAATATTTGCTTGCTTCCTAAACGAATGTCTGATAACAAAAATTTAAAATAGCGTTTTTATATTCACATACGATAAAGCATTTCAAAGAGCGAAATTACCATGTTTTTGGTTTGAGTGTAGTAGATTCAGTCCATTCAGTCCATCTGAAAGCTTTGAACTGTTTTCAACGGCATGCTATACCTGAACACTGCAATCTTCTTTTTCTTTTTTCATGATTCTGAAAAATGTTAAGAAAAATATTCAGGTGAGAATAGGATGGCTTCACAGCGAATAGAACGACAGAAAAGTGGGTGCATGCGCATCAAATTTCGAAGTTCAGTTAAGTGTATACTGTATATTACTCATTACCCGTACAATTCTAACTTTCTATGCAACAAACTCTAACATTCCCGCCAAATAAGTTGGCAACACATCGACCTTGAGCGACGTCGTTCTGATCTTGCATCAAGTACGGTGGCGGTGGGTGTTCTGATTTTTCACCAAGTTCGCATCCACGATTCGAATGGTGTCACCTTCCTTAACATCGTGCCATCGATACGACCTTTTCTCGTCCATCGTTCTTTCATTGTGAATGAAAACATAACCACCGAGAGCGGGAAGACGAAACCTCATAATCCGGTGCGCCACTGTCTCCATCCACTCCCTCAACGTCGACACGCGATCCTCAGCCCTCACATCCATCTCCTCTTTCTCTTTCGAGTTCATCGGCACCACCAACAGCTTCAACTTCACCGGCCGCGGCGGTCGCGGCGGAGGCTTTAAATACACGTCGATCTCAAGTTCATCGAAATCTACGAACTCCTTCAACAACTGTTCGTCCTGCAATTCCACGTGCTCTTCATGCCATTGCAGCACTACTCTCTCCACTGCAACGGCGAACATCTCTTTCTGTTCAAGAACCTTCTCCTTCAGCTTCAGAACGGTGTCGTTGACGTGCATTTCTATCGGAACACGTTCTTTGCTCGCAGGAACTTTCACTTCCAGCACGATTGTCGACCACTCCGTCGGCGATTCCACCATCACAGGTTTCGTCTGCTCTGACGGTGCCGCCGGCGCATCCACCGTCTTCTTCTCTTTCCACTGTCTTCTCCACCTCAATCTCGGTGGCAACAGCGACACGTCGTCATCCATTTATAATGGCTATGGTTGAGAAGTGAGTGCAAATATTACTTGAGAAACTCCCTCCCCTTACTAGGAAAGTAAGACGGTTAATTTGTAACTGTATCTAACAAACGTTGGCATCATGATCTTCTTGTCATTTTCCGTCGATTTAATTTCATTTCAGAACCATCATTCTTGTGCTTTGGTTTCTGAAAACTTCTAAACTTCTCAAAACAAAAAAATTCTGGGTGGAAAAGTTTTAACCAATTGGACAATGTTGATACTAGTTACATTACACACTTTTTCTTAATGGAAGAGTGAAAATAAAAGTGTCACAGGTGATTTCAAAATAATTTTTTCCTAACTAATTAATTCCTCTTTCCTAAAATAATATTCCAACATTGAAAATGTACCAAAAATTGATACTTCTTGAATATTTATTATCTTCTAATAAATTCTGTTATTTAACAAAGACTTAATAATATAGTTATTGAATACGAAGTTTCTATATGAAAAATGAACACGTGTCAAACATTTTATTTTAATTGAATTGACCTACATATATAATTAATGTTAAGAGAAAGAATATGATTATTATTATTATTATAATAGAATTGTCACTTAATAAAAAAATATTTCTCTTGAAATGTTTAATTTTTGTTTGCCAAAGGTAAAATAACCACAAGGCATAAGTTATTTTTGGGATGGAGAGTAATTATTGTATTCAATGGATTTGGAAGCGAATTCAAGTTTTGCTTTTCACTTTGGGTAACTACTATTTTACAAGCTGTTTTTCCAATTTACAATCAAAGACATCAATAATTGATGCCATCTTCAACTCGTTATTTCAAATTCAAGTAAAGCAATGATGCTAATTTAATGACATTTATATTCAGTATAAATTGGCGCTTTAATTGAATAAATTACTGAGAATATATTCACATATTACTTAATTTATACTAGCAAGCCACGTATTTTTTAACGATTTTTGATTCATAATTAATCTTTTCATTAAATTATTAATTGAAAATAAGATCACAAATCAATTTGTTTAGGTATGTATTGTATAAACTTGTTCCGATATTGATAGAAACTAATAAACTTGTCTCGAAATTCACAATCAGATAAATTATCGATAAAAATATTTATTTATTGATAATACAAATTCTAAATTACTAAAAAAAATTACTGATAAATTTTACTAACAAACTCATTACCTAAGAAAATATTTATCTATAAATTAAATTATAAAATTCATTTGTAAAGCTTTTCCGTAAATTTAGGTTTATCGATTTACCAACAAACTTATTTTCATTCGTAAAAATCTGTTGGCAATAACTAAAATTCTTATAGTGATATTAATCTGTCATTATAAAACTTTTAATTTTTATTGAACTCTTTATTTTCAATTATAATTAGTAAATTAGATACTTTTATGTACCGTTCGGGAAATGACCGACCTCAACATGCTCAATTTGATTTCGACCCGATAAATATTTATCATAAAACAATGAGTTTCAGTCATGGGCTGAGTTGACGAGCAAAGCATTCGAGGAGGATTTGGGCCAAGTAGGAATTGAACCGAGCAAGATTTGAGCCGAGTAGGAATTTGACCAAGCAGGAATTGGACTGAGCAAGATTTAGGGCAAGCATGAATTGAGCCAAGCAGGATTTGGACCAAGTAAGAATTTGGCCGAACAAGATTGGGGGCAAGCAAGAATTGGGCCGAGCAGGATTTGAGCCGAACAGGATTTGGGCCAAGCAGTAATTTGGCTGAACAAGATTTGGACCGAGGTGGTTAGTAGGTTCCTAAAAGAAAAAGATCTAATATCCAGCGAAAAAATAGGAATTAGTTGCTGATATTTTGCCACACTAGAAAAAACACATATCTACCAATTTATATAAGAGATAGAATGGTAGTTTGTTCTTGATTTTCGTCTCCTTAATATTCGAGACCGGAACAATTTCAATAACAAATTCTTTTAGTGTTTAATTATACACTTAAGTATATACACATTCATAATTGTGTTGTATTATTCCTTAATTTTTGTTTGCAACGTGATTCATCTGTAGTTGTGCTTACGAATGTAAATTTGGTATTATATAATTATTTTCAACTTTAAGATTTTAGCAACAAAAAAAAACAATCTTTTAAAAAGGGATTTCAATGATGTCTCTTCTTATAATTGTCACTGTTTCTTGAGGTTCTTATTAAAATCATCACTAAATTTATGCACAGTTTTTTTTTTCTATTTAATATAACTATTATATTTATTGACAATTATTATTCATGTTGTTGCAATTTAAGGGAATTAACAAGTGTAATTGTTATTGTGATACATACATTTTTTTTTAAGAAAAAAACAAATATATTGAATAAAGATAATTGAGTTGTTCTACTTCCATACATAACATAATATATAAAAAAGAAAGAAAAATAACAATAATATATGACTCCTTCTCTAAATGTATGTAGCTGTTATTGTGCTACATACACTAACAAAAAAATAATCATTCACATTATTCAATTTACATCTAACGGCGAAAAAATCAACATAAAAAAAAGCATGGTTTTACGTCGCCTAATAAATGGCCCGATATAAAAAAAAATTCCATTCATCAGATTCAGGTTCTAGTCCTCAATTCTGACCGTGTGAAAACACATATGTAAAACTCATTCCTCGTTAAGGTTTGTTATTTTAATGTGATCGTGACAGTTACAAAGTTCAATACCATACCCTTTACCTAATTTTAATTAGTTTAAATATACAACAAAATACATTATTTTATTAAAGTTAAACGGTTATTATATTTTTATTAAACTGATCTTAAATGATGCCTAAAATGAAACTAATAAAAAATTATTATTTTTTCATCTTTTTTCACCGTTAATTCTTTTTTTTTTCTCTTTCATTCTCTATATTTAATGTGTTAAGATGTGTTGCTGATGAAGTTTCAGGATAAGTGTCATCCTAACTACAACACTCAATATAGCAGCTATTGTGATCCCTTATACTTACTTACTGATGATCTTTTATGTAGACTAAAAAAATATTCAGAAGGATACAGTGGTAACCGGATTTTTAATTATTAAAAATAAAAACCACTTAACTAACATAAATAAGATGAAGTAATGGCACTAAAGATAACAAACGTCGTAGAAAAGAAAAACCCTCGGGGAGGCTTTGATGCTTAGAATGAAATCCGCTGTGGTTGTATTTACTCAGGTTATTATAAAAGAATTAAACAGAATTAAGGAATTAAGATCATGAGTTTGTTATAACGAATCCATCAAAAGTTTCAATGGTATCACCATCACTAACCCCGTGCCAATGAAATGATTGGTCTTCATGCATATCTTGCTGTTTGTGAATGAAAAAATAAGCGTTACCTTCCGGAAGACGGAACCCTAGCATCCGCTGCAACTCCTCCAGCTTCGGTCTCAACACGGACACCGTGTCCAGAGGAAACACCTCTATCTCGATCCTCTCATTTGTTAGCATCGGCAACACCTTCACTTTCAGCTTCCCAGACTGCGTTCTGCCGCGGCCGCCCGCCGGAAGAGGCGGCTTCAAGAACACATCAATCTCAGGATTTTCTACAACCGCATATTCTTGCAGAGCTACGTGGTCGTTTAATTCCTGGCGCATTGAATGCAGCTGCAGCGCGATCCTATTCACAGGCACTCCTTGCATGTCTTCGTGCGCCGCAATCTTCTCCTTCAGCTTCCCAACGGTGTCCTTTCTATCCGATTCTATACGGATACGATCTCTGGACTTTGGCATTTTCACGCTCGCCGTCAATGTCGTCATCATCCGCCGCTGCGATAACGATGAGATATCCGGCATCAGAAGCGGATCGTATTCGATTTTCGGAACTGTTGAAGGTTGCAGCGGTTGTGCGAGAAAAAAATGGCCATGGATGGGCGGCGGCGGTGGCGGCGGCGGCGCAAGATTTTGGGCATCGGCGGTAAGAATAAATAGATGAATGCGGGAGCGGTGAAGGATCGGAGTTGTATAGACGTAGAGATGGTCTTGGAGAAGTTGCCCTTTGAAAATGAAATATTGTTGGGAAATGGGAATTTGGTGGATGGTTTGGATCTTGTCTTTGACATCACGGATTGTTTCAAAGCGATTAACTTCAATGGAGAAGAAGATCCCCCCGCACACCTCAAAAATAACATCTATTTCAAAGTCCATTACTGTACTCAGTAGTTTCTTAAAACTTCTAACTTCTTTTCCACCCTTTATGCCTCCAAAGTTGGAGAAACCGCTTTGCCCTAATTATTATTATTATTATTTTTAGTTGTAGATGTTTTTTCTATCTTATTTTTTATTTGTAAAAATGTTATTATGTTTAATGGTATCAATTAAAATGTCGTATATATATAATACTTAATATAATTAAGTTATTAAATTTTAAATAGATCCTAAATATATCTACATTATTATATAAAGAGATCTTCCCCTTTTTGTTACATAATATTTTTCCAATTTCATATTTTAAGTAACCATTTTTTAAACTAAAATAATTATATTATCATTCATATATTTAAAGTGACAATTTATTTAAATTTATTAATTTTTAAACTAAAATAATAATCTTACTATTTTATTCTTTTAAATGACTTTTTATTTAAATTTAATTATTTTTAGAATGTGTTTCTTTGGTTGTTCTTGTTCAAAGCTATTGTAACTTCAAGTCAGAAAATCTCGGTGTCTAGATATTGTGACCACTTTTTTATTTATAGTCACTAGGGTTATACATTGAGCATCATATTACATATTTATCTATCGGTATCAAAATACATTTGTCAAGAATGTAATATAAACTTTTACTAGCATCTCTTTTCTTATAATATCTCCTAAATTATAGACGATTAAATTTTTTTTTTTACTCTGATTAAAACCACCTATAGAGGTTTAGATGCACAATCTAGTCCAAAGTTTCCTCATGTTCTAATTGAGGTCATATATCTTTAAACTCCTGATACCGACGTCATCTCAAATCTCAAACTCTCGAGTCTTGAGTCGACTGAGGCAGGTTGAATAGTTTGTTTAGATGCTTCTCTGTCATGTTAGCTCCCTCCATAACTTTTTTTCACATGTTTTATTTTAGGATAAAATTTCTATTTTTTTATTTACTGATATGATTTAGTATAAATTATTAATTAATTATTTTTTTATTTTTTCCTTAAATGAATCAATAATTCACGTTAAGTTACGTGAGAAAGTAAAGATGAAATTAAAAAAAATAAGAATCTTAATATAATTTTACTTTATTTTAATTGATTTTTTCTTTCTTCGATAGTTTGAAACCTCTTGTTTTTCCTTCCCGTTTGATTTTTCAATTACCCTAAAAGACTACTTCAGTTCTTCACCTTTCCTTTTCTCCACTCTCTCGAAACCTTCCATTTTGAGATAGGTAGCCTTCCTTTCTCCACTGCTCTTGTTCCTCTATTTTCTTCTGAAAATCTCCTGTGTGATCATTGCTTTTACTTCCTCTTTCTGTTTTTCTCTTTGCATCACCATCACTTCCAAAGGCTGATCACGGAAGCTAGGGTCATGGCCCCTCAAATTTTTTGAATCTTTTTAAATTATATGTAGTTTACGGAAATTTAATGTTTTGAATTTTTTTAAATTATATATAATATATGAAATTTTGATTTTCTGATAATTTAAATAATTGGATTATATATTTGAAATAAAATTAAGTATCTTTTTATTTATTTTATAACGTATAATAAATAATAAAATATAATAAATACAAAAAGATATTAAGATATTTTTTTGTTTATTTTACCATTATTTTTTAGTTTTTCAATATTGTTGTACTCATCTCTCATGATATTAAACACAAATTTATTATTTTTTTTTCTCATTTCTCATATGTTTTCTTTCATTTTTGAAGAAAAAAAATATTTTTATTTTATTTTAATTGATAATGAAATGTTAGTTTGATAGTTATTTTGATTTTTTATCTCATAAGCCTTTTTGTATTTACATTTATGAATATAGAAAAAAAAGTGATCTACTACATTTTTTTTTCATAAACAGTTTTTAATCATTGCTTGATTATCATAATATTTTCTTTAAATAATTATATCTCTCAATTTTTTATTAGTTTATGATAATTTTTTTATAGTCTTAAACATTTTTTTAAACATAGGTATATTGATGAAAAAAAAAGATTCATTATCTAAAGATGATAAAAATGAAGCTACCACCAAATACGAAAACAGAATAAATTCAATCTTTGACAAGAACAGGATAGTCAAGGAGATCTTTCTGGATTGATGTTACTTCGTCTTATTTTAAATCTTCTTGCTATTATAGCTATAACAGAAATATATTTTTCTATAATGAAAATTATCAAAATAAGATTGTGGGATAAAATAAAATTTGAATTTCTTGCTAATAATATGATTATTTATATTGAAACAAAATCTGAAAATTTTAATTCTTATTCAATTATTGATGAATTTAATCCTTTAGATGTGTGATTTGTTTCATAGTTACAAATATATTAAATTATGTATTATTTTTATTGTATTAGTAATAGTAATTAAACATATAAATTTTGAATGTATTATTTTAACTCTCCAAAAATATTGGTTAATATCCGCCACTTCAGTTCGCTTCTAGTCCCAGATTTGTGAGTTTCTCTAGTTTTTTATGTTCATTGCGTTTATCTAGTTTATGAGTTGTTCTAGATTTTTATATTTCGGGGTTTGTTGAGTTTCATTGAGTTTCTAAGGTTTTGATGTATTTTGGATTTTGAGGTTCATTGAGTTTATAAGATTTTTTTTCTACACCACTTTTTACTTTAAACAACATTAAACTAGATCACGAATATAAAAATGTTACCCAAACATAATGTGGGAAACAATTTTAAAGACACATCTTAAAGACTCCCAATGACAACACTTTACAAAATATTGATATTTTATGTCACCACCAGTACAGTAAAGGCTTTCTGCCTCGGTTATTTTTTACATTTTGCCTCGGGTCTAGAACCGAGGCATATTGGGACGAGGCCAAAAAGTACACATTTTGGCCTCGGTTTAACAACCGGTGCCATATACACCGTTTTCTGCCTCGGGTCAGTTACGACCGAGGCATAAGTGATAAATATTTTCCAGTCCCATACCCACCACAGGATTTCTATCCCACAGTTTCTGCACCAGAATCATCAATAAAATCAATTAAAAAAACCATTTTCATTATCAGTGATGTTTTCTTAGCTTTTTTTCAACCGTTCAATGCATGCAGTCGGTGATCTGAACCATTTGATCTCAACAACAATGAGCGGAGTAACGTGCTGCCTCCGATTCCCCGGCCAACTCAACTCCGACCTCCGCAAGCTGGCGGTGAACCTCATCCCCTTCCCGCGGCTCCACTTCTTCATGGTGGGTTTCGTGCCGTTAACGTCCCGCGGCTCGCAGCAGTACCGGTCCCTGACGATCCCGGAGCTGACGCAGCAGATGTGGGACGCGCGCAACATGATGTGCGCCGCCGACCCCCGGCACGGACGCCGCCAGTAACTCCCCCTCGGCCTCTATAACGGAGCAAGACGACGAGGATGAAGAAACAGCTGCCGCCGACGATGCGGTCGTCGTTGTTGCTGGAGATGCGGTTGACGCCGTTGTCGGTGACGAAAGAAAGCGAGAGAGAGAGAGAGACCACGCGAGAGAGAGCGACAGAGAGAGGAACCCTATATGGAGGCGCTGGCGCGGGGAGGAAGAGGGTTCAGGAATTTCAAACCCTAAATAAACCCTATGGCTTCGGTTGTTAGAGGAACCGAAGCCATTAACCCCCTTTTGGCACCGGGTCTCCTTGGACCGAGGCCTATACCCTGATTTTCAGCCACTTTTTGGCTTCGGGTCCTACTGGACCGTGGCCTATACCCCTCTTTGGCATCGGTTTTGAGCGAACCGGGGCCTGTACCCCTCTTTGGCTCCGGGTATTTAGAGAACCGAGGCCTAAAACTTGGCTCTAATTGCAAAAATGCCACCGCACCATTATATGCTTCGGTTCCTGGCCAACCGAGGCATATAAGGTGAGGTAAAATGAGATTTATGCACTAGTGCACATTTGTTCAAGTGTTGGCTTTAAAATGTGTGAGCTAAATCATAAAAGTTGCCTTTTAGGAAACTTGTTAAATATGTTTTTGGAACTAGTCTTTTTTCAGAATTTTGACCAAAATTAGTCGTTCAACTTTATAAATGCGTAGATTTAGTCATTTTAACCAAATTTTATTAAGTTTATTTCACATTTCAAACGTTTTTCATTATAGCATTTGAGTTGTTTACACTATTTAACACATTTTCGCTTTAATATTATATAAGAAATGTGAATTTATTAAAATTATTATATTATATTATTAATATTAGTATTTATAATAATCATAATATAAATAAAACAATAAATAGTAATAGTAATAAAACAAATATAATAGTAAAAATTATAAAATAAAGAACAATAATTTAAATAATTATAATAAATATAAATAATAATAACGTAGTAATAATAATAATAATAATAATATAAATAACAAAATATACAAACTACATTTTACTTATCAAAATAAAAAAATAAAATTATAATCTGACAATTTTATTAATTAAACTATTTTTGTAATCTATAAATCAATTGCATCATTTAAAAAATTTAATAATTTTTTTTAATATTAGCGTACACATATGCGCTGTCACGCCTGTGTGTACACATTTTTTAAATATACGAGATATTATATTAGTAGGTGATGATAGTGTAATGTTATTAAGTTAGAATATATAAAATAAAATTATATTTATTAAAAATAAAGTGAAATATATCAAAAAATATGAGAGAATAATGATTGATAAATAGAGAAAAAGAGAAGAGCATAGACGATTTTATAAAAATATTTGTAAAAGTAACGATTAATTTTCAAAAATTTTATAAATAATTATATTTTAAAGGGTAAATTTGGTATTTTGAAATGTGGAGACAAAAAGAGGAAATCTTATCTATATATTGTTATAGATATTATTTCCTCTTTTACAATCTTTCCCTCGATCTAAATCATCTTTATCTCGTCTTCTTTCACATCTTTTTATTTTCACCCTTGCAAAATCATTTTTCAATCCAATTACAATTTATGTAATTTCTTTTAAATTTAATAATCTATATTAAATTCATAGGCTACCATTTACCATTTTTTTTTTCAGTAATAATACACGATATAGGTCAAGCATTACTTTTTACTCTCTTCAACAACATTTTAGAAATACAAAAAGTTTAATTTCTTTAAAGAATACACTACCCTTGAAAGTAGATTATGAAGTGATGTTATACTTATACTAAAATTTCCCATTACTTATACTAAAATTCGAATCATTAAAGATGACTAAACTTTGATTAAAATATTTCTGGCTCCACTTTAAGGACGGGTATGATAGAAAACAAAAACGAATGATTTATTGATGGTGATGATTATACATTTGGAGGGATCGAATGGAATTTACAGTGCTTGCATTTAGAAAGTTGTATCAACAGGTATTTAACGTCGGGTAGCTTTAGGTGAGGGTGAGGGTGAGGGTGTTTCAAATCCATCAAAAGTTTCAATGATGTCACCATTTCTAACTTGGTGCCAATCAAAGGACTGCTCTTCGTTCATGGGCAACTGTCGGTAAATGAAAGAATAGGCACCATCTTCCGGAAGAAGGAACCCCTGCGTCAACTGCAACTGCTCCAGTTTTTGCCTCAACATCGACACTCTGTCAACACCAAACACTTCTATCTCAATTCTCTCATTCGTTCGCATAGGCAACACAATCACCTTCAGCTTCCGATAATTCACTCTGCTACTACCACCCACCTCAGAAGGCGGTTTTAAGATCACATCGATCTGAGAATTTTCTGAAACTGCACAATCTTGCAGAGGCACGTGGTCCATCAATTCCAGACTCAATGAGTGCAACTGCAGCACGATCCTATCCACGGGCACGCCCTGCATGTCGTCCAGCGCAACAATCTTCTGCTTCAGCTCCAGAACCGTCTCCTTTCGGTCCGATTCTATACGGACACGATTTCCCGACTGAGGCACTTTCACGTTAACCGTCACTGTCTTCGGCACGGGTGGAAGAGGATTTGGTATGAAAGATGATGGTGAAGGTGAAGTTATCGGCGGCGGCAGCATCTCTGGCAAAGACAGCGGTGACGGCATCGACTCTGCCGTCTCCCTTACCATTTCCGGCGTGTCTGGCATCGGCATCAACAGTGGTGAAGATGAAAAATGTCCCACATCGAACGGATCGTCTACATTTGACGTCTCAGTCAGCTGCAATGACGGATTCCAAGGCGGAATATCTGACGCCTTGTATTTCCTTTTCAGAAAAGGTGGAATTTGCAGATTCGGAGTTGGCTGCTGCGTCAGGTCGGATGTTGAGGGTGACGGTAAAGGTGATGGCGATGGTACCGGCGGCAGGTGTGAGGGGATTAATGGCGAGGGTGACGGTGTAGGTGACTGCGAAGGAGGCAAATTCAAGTCAAGCACCGGCGCTCGTAATGGCGGGAGACTTAAGTCGCGCACTGGCGGTGATACCGGCATGATTAGGTCATGCGGAGGTGCCGGCGATGGCGGCAAGTTTAAGTCACACAACAGAGGTGGCGATGGAAGCAAGTTTAGGTCACGCACCTGAGGTTGCGGCGGAGGGAATTCTGAGTGGCGCTCCGACGATGGCGTTGGAGGCAAGTTAAGGTCGCGCCCGGTGGAAAAATCAGAGTCGTGCTCCGACGATGCTGCAGGAGATGGGGCATCGGCGTGAATTTGGACGATGATGTGCGAGCCGTTATGGATGAAGCATCCCTGAACGTTTAGATCGTCGTAGAGAAGTTGTTGATTGTAGAGGATGATTTGTTGGCGAACGGGAATGCCTCGAAGGTTTTGCACTATTTCCTTGATATCACGTACTGTTTGGGAGGGATGAAGTCGAATGAAGAACGATTCCCCTCCCTGTATCTCAACATTCACATTCATTATCTCCATCGCTTTAGTGTGAATGTGAGAGGGAGCCGCCATGCATGCTTCCTTATATAGTTTCTGGAAAGGAAAGTTCTTCTGCCCAAACCAGTTATCCACTCACGCATCACCTCATGCACTTGTATAATTAAAGTATGAATGCATAAAATTATCTTATTTATATATACTTTTAAAATATTATCTGTACCAGTTAGTGATTACCTAACTTTATTTGAATTAACAACTTAATTTAAGGCGCTTTCAAAATAAGAATAATTATTTTTGAAATTTAAATCGTATTTTACTTTTAAATGTAATTATCAGACATATATGTTATAATACACAAAGTAAAAAACACCTACTTGAATGTGTATTTTTATTATATTAAACAATATATTTTTGAAATGTATAATAACTTTATGAAAATTTAATATTAATTAATAGATATAGAACAAGAAATAATATTATTCTTTTAATTTTCCAATTTATTTTAGTTAATTAATAACAGTTGGATATTTGATATTCTCATATGTGAATTTTATCTAATGTAAGTATCTGAGTTTAGGAGACCGTTTTGTGTTATTATTTGTAAAAGTTTTGTATGGATGATACAAATGTACATGGATTGGGTTACACAAGTATTTAATGAATGCTAAAACATCATCACCCTTAAGTATCGCATATAATTAATAAATATTGTTAGTTCAATTACTGTCTATACTTTTCATTCATGGACTATTATATAAACAAAAGTCATTGAAAAATTATGTGTGATAACTGTAATCAAAATCCATTTTATAGTAGCGTAAGCAGTGTTAATGCTGTGCTATATATGGAAAATGATGTATTATTGATAATTAACTTCTTTTTAAACAACGAAACGAGACTGATTTTAATAATAAAATACTAAATTAAGGTATTTTGTTAAAATTAAATTATTGAATAAAAAGTCAAGAATAAGAATGCGGATGTGTGCACGAAATAATGAAAGATTGTGGCATGAATTCCCAAGATGAAGGATTATTCATATGTTGTGTGCAAGAAAGTTACCATGTTTGTATTTGGAAAGTTGAATTATTACAGAAGAACTGAATCAACGAACTAACAGATGTGGTTATTCTTAGCAGCCACTGGAAGCGACGGTTTCAAGTAACAGGTCGATCTCAGGATCCTCTGAAATCAAACAATCCTTGAGAAGCACGTCGTCAAACAATTCCCTATGCGTTAAATGACATTGCAACAGCATCCTTTCTACTGTCACGTGTTCCATGTCAAAGCCTGCACCACATGTTTTCAAATCTTCAAGAATCTTCTGCTTCAGAATCAGAATGGTGGTGCCGTCCCACTCCGTTTCTACAGGGATTTTACCTCCACAGTCAACTATATTCACCGTCACCTTCCTTTTCTTCACCGTCAACTCTTCCAACTCAATGTCAGATCGCATTTGCTGCATCGGCAAGACCGGAGACCTGGCCGCCGGTGCCTCTTTCTCTGTATCTGGCGCTAACTCTTTCAACACTATATTTGACTGTATATTCTGCATCGGAAACACTGGACTCCCTGTCCACCTCCTCACCACTGGCTTCCACTGAGGCATACGACACACAATACTTCTCTCCGTCGCCTGAGCCACCGTAGTACTCGCCGGCACCCCAACCACCTGAGTTCTCTCGGGCGCTTGAACCATCGGAGTCCTCGCCGGCACGTGAACCACCTGAGCGATCTCCGGCGAACGAAGAAACGGAGTAATCGCCGGCCTCCTAGCCACCAGAGCACTCGCCGGCATTGAAAAAACCTGATGTCTCGGCAGCATCAGAACCAGCGGAGTCGTTGGAGGCATTGGTTGCGTTATAACCCCAAGCGGATGGTATAAAGCCGGATGCGTCCACGATCTTGGATTCCGTAGAGGAGGAGGCGGCGTCGGTGGCAGAATGTTTTGGGTATAGGGGTTAAGAGAAAAAAGAATGATGGCGCCGGGGTGGAACATTCTAGTGCTCAGAACGTAGTCATGGTCTTCCAAAAATTCGCCATCCACGATAATGATTTGATTGGAAATAGCAATTCCCAAAGCACTTTGGATCTTCTCTTTGACATGGCGGATAGTATCGCTCGCAGAAATTGTAACGGTGATCGTCACATCTTCGTCAACCTGAAAAGTAACATTGACTCCCATCTCTGTGGTGAATGAATTTTCGTTGTTCTGCCCTTTTCCCCAATAACTTGAAACACGATCACGTTCAACACTTTTTACTCCTTTGTGGGATTCCTGAAGAAGCGAAGTTCAATCCATTTCAAACGTATATAAAAGTAAATCATGAGATTCTTTGCCAACTCTTCAATGCCATTTATTTCAAATATGATCGTTTTACTGTTATACTAGGCTTACATTTGCCTTAAAATAACTAACTAAACTTTCTTGCTAAGTTTTAACGGTTTAACTAACTAAGGGACACCGTAGTTAGTGACTAGCTTTTAGTTTGTTATTGGCTATGAACTCATAACTCAAGAAAGAAGAGGTCCTTTTTAGGGTTCCGTCAGAAACAGATTTTGGAAAATAGAACTCTTGATTATCAGTTGTCCTATAACACTTTAAACAAATTTGTTCTCTTTACATAATGAGATTATGGGTATATTTAAATTTGGGTAAATTTGAGAAGACGAGAAATGAAAAAAATAAAAGAAAAAGTTTGAAAGTGAAATTATTTGGATTGAGAAAAAAAAAAGTGAAAAAATGTAGAGAAATAAATAGAAAATTTGTAAGAGTCCGTAAATTATTTGATTGTTAATATATTTAAAGAACAATTAATAAGATAAATTTTTAAAAATAAGTTTTTAATATTTTTTGTGTTTTTATTTAATTTTATATTCTTTATATGATTGTAGACTTATTTTATATTTTTATTACTTTATGTTTAAAATTCAATCCTTAAGATAATATGCTAGACTTATTTAAAAAATATAATTTTTAAGATGATATATTAGATCTATCTAAAAAGTCCAATTCTTAGCAACATTTGTTAGACTTATTATATTATTCATTGTAAACTATATATATAAAATGAGAGAAAATATGTTAGAAATTTTATCAAAATAAAGACAAATTTGAATAATACAAACGAGTGGAACTTCAGATCAATTTTATAGTTATAATTAGACTTATGTTACACCTATTATCCATTGCTGAAGTCAAGAACCTTAAACTCCTGGTGGATAAGTGTGATGAAGCCCTTATCTATAGTTATTCCCCATCCTGCTGTCTAATAAAAGAAAGAATAATGAAATATGTTTGGCAAACTCTTCCCTGCATTTGTTTTCAAATTTATCGTTTACAATTGTGTTAGGATAACTAAGTAACTAATCTTCCCGCCTATTTGTTGTTTACCAAAAGCACCGCATCTAAGTAACAAACAGATAATTTGTTATTTGATACGAACGGAAATTCATGCTTGAACGCGTGACTTCCTCACTAGGAAATGATGATATACTCAGGAGTTGGATTCATCCGAAACATATTCTGGGGTGACTTCTATGACGTCCCCGTCTTTAATCCCGTACCAGTTAAACGCATGCGATTCAGTTATCACATGGCCATTTTTCTTGTTAGTGAAAAAATAACGATTGTTTTCGGGAAGAACATGCTTGTGAGATTTCTCCAACTCGTACCTCAAACCTTCCACTCTGTTAAACAAATTCACTTCGATCACTACCTTCTGAGTTCCGTCCTTCGGAACCACCGCAATCTTCACGATCTTTGCTGCCAAACCACCAACACAATCAGCGGTCACAACCGGAATAGTAAATTTCAGTGGTGCTTCTCCTTCTGCTGATTTTCTATTCACGTAAACAACTGACATATTTAGCACCCCGCAATCTCGCAGCGACAATTGGTCACGCAATTCCTCACCCGATTTTATTTGCACCGACATCTCGTTTAGGTTTAGGTTTCTAGTCTTCTTCATTCTGTAAATCTTCTCCTTCAGCTGCAGTACGGTGTCGTCCAGATCCATCTCTAAGATGAAAGGCCTCGCTCTGTATTCATCTATTTTCACTGTTAACCTGACTGTAGCCGGCGGCGTTGGCAGAAGCGGAGGCGGAGCCGGTTTAAACTCTGGATTCCACGGTGGCAACGCACTCGCTGAATCGTCTTCGAAACACAACGGCGGTAATGTCGTCCCCGATGGCGCGGGGGAAATCGTTAACACCACTTCTTCTGGCTCGCCTCTATTTGATGCCGGCTTTTCGGCAATGCACTGCAGCGGCAACGTGACGGAGCGGTTGGCGAAATATTCAGGGTCAACTAGGAGTTTCAGACGAGACTGCTGAGAGATATGAGTGTGGAAGATGACGTCGTCGTTTTGAAGAATTTGACCGTTGAAAATTAGCGTTTGGGAAGAAGTGGGAATGGCCTTATACTTCTGCACTTTTTGTTTGATTTCAAGAACCGAGTCAAATACACTCACTTCAATACAGAACGTTCTCTCATCCTCCAGCACAAAAGTTACATCCATCTCACACATTTGTTAGAGTTGGGTACGTTCTTTCCTACTTATAAACTTTTGAGATCAAATCCCCAGTATATTTCAAACTGTTTGAAAACTGAAAAATAACAAAACTTATTCATCCAATTTAAATTTTTTATTTTGAAAATATATTCAATTCATTTCAAACTGAGTTCATAGGTGCTGTTATTAAATTGACTTTTAGTATTATCAACTTTGAACCTATACTGTCATTAATTATGTAATAACTTATAACTAATTTATTTGACATTATAAATAAATAAAATTTAAAGTTTATAATACATTTGACTAGTTATTTAAAGAAGCAAAATTGAAATTAAAAATTGACCCAATCTGAACTTACGAGTAAATTAATAGTATTTTTAATGTATATTCATGGCAAATTCAAATTAAAACTCTTGCCAGGTTTATTTCACAATATTAAATATAATATACATTTTGATCTCATGATACAGATATATTTCCTGTATGCAAATGAAATTATTTTCAAAATGATATATAAAGTAATGATTGTACTTATATCTAGTAAACGCAATTAAATTAATAAAATTTGAACATTCTTAATATTTTAAAAATATTATTTTATTATTATAAATAATTTATTCAATGAAATAACATCGTGTTTTATCACAACTCTTTTCTCTAAACATCTATTAGGTTTTTCAATATTGATAATTTAACGTTAGTTATTTTCGCTTTCATTATTAATAGTATATTCAGATTTAAATGTAAGTCTGAGTCTCGTATGCAAAATTCAAAAGTTAGGAAATATATAAAATTATACTCAGACGTATAATTATTCTAAACTTTTATATTAAAGATGATGTCAATTTTTTTATTTAAATCTAATTATTATTAAATTTTCTAATGAATCCTTGAAAGGTCCATTTATATCAAAATGAAGAATGCATCAATTATATCAAAACTTAATATATGTCTTGATATGTAAAGAAATTAAGTTTAAATATATAATAACAAAAACAAATATTAAATATATAATAACAAAAATAGAAATTAAATATATAAAAACAAAAATAGACATTATTTTAATTCATAATACATGCTTTTATTAAAAAAAATATGTTGTAATTTCATTTCTTATAGTCACTCAAACTGTCTATATTGTATGAATTATAAAAAAATATACTAAAATATGAAAGAAATAACAAGAGTAAAAAAAATTCAACTCTTAAAAAACGTGAATATGTGATGCATAAGACTAATTTTGAACTAGTGTTGCAAAATTCAACTTTCAAAATTTTTACTTTTATCAATATGTCATATGATATGACATAATACTTTATGTCAAATTTGTCTTAGTTACAAGAGTCCGTGCTTCTTTTTACTACCATCTCTATATAACACTATACTGCAAATATGTAGGATAAGCATTACTAATGCTACTAACATAAGTCATGAGAAAAAAATGGATGCTAGAAATAAGTTAACCCGCAATTTAAAATAATCGAAGGTTGAGAAAAATTTTAGTGAGTTAAAAATAAATCAATAGACCAATTTTGACTATACAAAAAGGCAAACTCGTTTCAGCATTAAATAAAAAATAATAATTTTTTTACTACTAAATTTTGACAACTTGTGATATTTCATTTCTCTATTTTTCTCATTCTCAATATTTCAAAATCAGTTAAAAGATGACATCTCATATTATAAAAGACATATCCAATTTTTGCACAGCAGGGTTATGAAAATCCCCAAGAAGCAACCGGTCGTATTGTCTGTGCTTCCTGATACTGTATTTGAAGCAGTTGTTCGAATTACTTATGATATGCAAGTGAAACAAGTTCTAACTTAAAAAGGGAACTTTGAATGTGGGGGCTGTTCTTATTTTACAGAAAGGTTTTGAATTGGCACACCCCGATCATATAAGTTATCAAAATTTAATAGTTAAAATATCATTATCCTTAAAAAGAAAATGTGAAAGTCGTTTGCAAACTCTTCGATGCATTTTACTTAGAAATATGATCAACGAATGTCTCCGGAGCTTACAAATTTTATTTGAATGGTTTACAAAACTCTGTAATACCTCATTAGTACAAGTTTCAAGTTTCTTATGATAACGACTAACAAACTAACTAGTAACAGGATTAACTAACTAACAAACACCTGCCTAACTAACTAATTTGCACTCAATTTATTTTTTTTTATTCAATACGAACTGATTCTGGTGCATGCATGCATGCACGAGTTCTTCACCATTGCAAAACTGTGGGAAACTAAGAAGAAGGAAAGGACAGTTGTTTAGGGTTGATTAGAACGGTGTCACCCTCTGTAATCCCTAACGTGTCAAACGAATATGTTTCAGTCGCCAGAAGACCGTTCTTGATGGTAAAAGAGTAACCAAAACTTTCGGGAAGAACATGTTTGTGAAACTTCTCCAACTCAAACCTCAAATCTCCCAAACAACTAAGAGAATTAACCTCAATGGGTATCTTCTGAATTCCGCCATTGGGAACCACCATCACCTTCAACATCTTCCCATGTTTGAGATCAACGGCAACCAAAGCTCCTCGTTCCGATCGTCTACACACGTAAACATGTGACATATTAAGCATCCCACATTCCAGCATAGACATATGGTCATGCAATTCATCACCTACTTTATTCACCACCACCATATCCTTCACCTTTAGCCTTCGAGGTCTCTTCGTTCTGATAAACACCTTCTTCAGCCGCAGAACGTTGTCGTTCACATACATTTCCATCCGGAGAGGCTTCCGCTTCATATCCAAGCTTTGCACCGTGAACATCACTTTATTCGGCGGCGGAAACTGCGGCACCGGCCCCTCCGGCGGCTCGTCAATCATCGATGAAACAAACTCTTCTATCTCGTCTGGATTTTCTGTGAGCACCACCGATGCGTCCATAGTAGACGACATGTTTTGTGGTTCTTGAATCGACGAGAGCATCTCTTGCATCTCCTGTGTATCTAGTTTGGACGCTCTCCTTATCCAGTGTGGCAGATCATACTCGTTTTCTTTGGGCCGAACCAAGAGTTGAACGCGAGAGAGTTGAGAGATGTGAGAGTCGATGAACAAGGCTTCGTTTTGAAGAACTTGACCATTGAAGAGTAGAGTTTGTCGGTCAACGGGAATGTTTCTCGATATCTTTATCCTTTCTTTGATTTCTTGGAACTTGTCGGACAACTCCACTCTAATACAGGATTCTGTCCCATCCTCCAATACAAAAGTCACATCCATGCCGCAACCAAAATCAATAAACTATGAAAATGAAATGTGAAATTGCAGAGTTCAAGAGAGAGAAGAGTACTGTATGTACCCCTCTCAAAGGTTGTTCTGTATTTTCCTTCACATTTTTGGGTCCTTCAGGTTTGAGGCGAGTTTGGTGCTGTCAGAGGAAACACTTTGCATTCGAATGAGGTGTGAGTGTATCTATAAAATTTAACTCCTAGTTATGGAGTTGGTAATTTAATATTTTTTAAACTAAAAGTGCCATATAATACTTTTTTTTTTTTTTAATAATGGGTTTAGTTGATATAAGGTTTATAAATTTAAATCGGATTAAATATGTTTTGGGTTAGAAATTTTTAATTTTTTCAACTTTGTTTTATTAGTATTGCAAAATTAATAGTTATTTTAATTGTAAGCGACTAAACCCCAACCGATCTAAGTGTGCACATGTATTGGGTCCGATTTGGAACCGACTTAAGTGTGTGGATGTATTGGACTCGATTTGTAGCTGATCTAAGAGTGCGGATGAATTGGACTCGACCTAAAACTGATATAAGAGTGCGGGTGTATTGGGCCTGATCTGGAGCCAACCTATTTGTGTAGATGAAGACCCAATTCATTAAAACTACAGCTCATCTCTTCTTAGGATAACGGCTAAACAATCACATAACCACACTCCCATGAAGGTCAGAATAACCTCTGCACACGCCAACTACCTATCGTATCCTATGAGAGCTAAAGCATGGACGAGCTAGAAACATGTATAAACTTAAGCGACTACTCTCCAATGGGACACAAGGAAGAAAAAGGCTGAAAAAGGCACGACAAGAAAAAAAAAAACATCCCCATTGTGCATCTTGAGTTCTCTTCTACCAGAACAGTAATATAATTATATTTGTTATAATTGCATAATATTTTATATTTAATTTAATTATTATTTGATATTTTGATTTAAACTTTATATAATTATATATATTTTTAAATATTAGACATTGAATAATTGAAGATTGTCATCTCAAATAAAAAGAAAAAAGTGTATATAGATAAGTAAAATGATGTTAGAATAATGAAAAAATAGACAATACTATTATAAAAAAAAGTTTTTAAGTAAAGAGATAAGGATAAAAGAAACAAATTCATTCAAGTGTAGTATTATTTGAAACAATGGTAACTTATGTGTAACTTAAAATATTAATTTAATTTTAAAATATTATATTGTATAGTTATAATTTTGGTAATCTTAAGCTCTTGTTAATTTTAAGATTTACACCATGATATACCAATATGTTTCTAATATAATTTTTTTTATAACAATTGAATCTTATAAAAGTTTTAACTCGGTTTATCTCTTAGCTAACAAGAATATTCAATGAAAGCAACCTAAATTTCATTTGTTATATCATTTTTAAAACTCTCTTTCGATTTCACCTGATAATAAAATCCTAAAAAACTGGTACTTTAATAAGTTTTATTTGTATTTTAATATTTTAAAATTTTAAAAACAAATTTATTTATTATGATATGTGACATGTTCAAATGAATATTTTTACAAGATTGATGTATTGGATTTAACACTCTAGTTAAGAGATGCACTAACAAATCATTCACCACCTCCCAACTGATTCATCAGACCCGATAAGCAACACTGGGAATCTTAAGCCCAAGAAAACAACGCTAAAAGTGATATACTACTACAGGAAGAGTGGGAGGATAAATATTTCAGACATATACCTTCAAGTCAAAACTCTACTGTAACATGCCGAGAATTCATGTAATCTCATTAAAATTGTTGCACAAAACCACTACCGAATATCCGATTGTAGAAAGATTGAGGCTAAATACCTGACTTAGAAACAAAAAAAAAAAAAGAAGCAATATTTAATGCGGTATTCTTTAGTGTTTACTGTTTACAGGCTGTCAGGGACATGTTTAAACTCAGTAAACTTTGTTTATGACTCCACGATTTCGTGGTTGAAATGAATAATTCTGCTTCTATCACCCCTCCTCCCCAAATCAATTAGCAGCTTTCCAATTTTAACTTTAACTGTCACTTCATGGTTCAGTTCAATTTCATAATTAAAACCAAATTTAGAACTTTAAATGCAGCAGATGAGGCCACTAATGCAGCTATCTTCTGCGTTTCGATTCTTTCCGCATATCTGCTACATAGCTCTCCATATTCGATTTCTCCCATAAGCGTTTGAGCACAAGATCTTCCCTTGTTGCTTCATCTATTAATAACAGGCACCAAATAAGAACCATTAGTATGCATAGTAGTAGGTTAGACCATGCTTGTAGAATCCAAAACAAGTAACCAAAAAAGCTACACATAATTCCCCTATGTCCATGGTGTCTAAAAGAAGAAGGTTGGTTCATCGTAGATAATAATTTACCAATATGTCTCCATCTATCGAGAGGAATACCAAGGGATCTTTGTGTCAGATAAGAAGCATCTTCCCATGAATAAGAGTGTTTCTTCACTCTGTATCTCCAAAACCAGCAGGCAGACCACAGTAGCAGCTGAATGGAAACAGAATTGATCAGTAAATTTCACATACTAAAATATTAATTTTCAAGATTCAGCACCATTCGTGGGAAAGAAATTTATATATGCTACCTTGAATTAAAATAGAGAAATGAAAGATTCACTGTACTAATTGCATTTTCTAGATAAAGATTGAACTCTAACCTTGCCTAAGGTATAAGGTAATAGAACAAAGCGAACACCAAGAAGTTTCCACACAGAGGCCCTTTCAGCTCCTGTTATCTGCAGGTCGAGTTCATTGCTAAGGTCTTGCTCCACTTTCCTGAATGCATATATTCCCCACATTGTGTCATTGTGTGCCGGAGAAGTAAAGAAATCGCAGTCAACAAAGCACAATCTTACAGATGACAGACAAACTGATTTAAAAGAGGAAATAAGAGTTTTCAAGGTGGAGAACCAATTTGAACAGGTCACTGGATACTAGATATAGGTGCAACTGAAAAACTTTTTAGGAAATTACGTAGAACTACTATCGGTGGAATTTATATGAAGGTAAAGTAATTAAATTCCCAAGAATAGCATTCCTGCGCAAACTAAATGACATGTTTCGTTAAGCTTGAACATCCTGATGAATGTTTTCAACAATCAAATATATATATATATATATATATATATATATATATATATATATATATATATATATATATATATATATCCAACACCGCATTAGATGATATTTTTCGTTTACTTTTGGAATTTGTCACCAAATATACTTTTAGGAAACTTTTGGTTAATTATGCTAATGGGGAACAACTCTAATTTCCTTTAACATTTTGGTTTATTGTAGGTAGATAGTTCACTGCTTATTATGTCACTATCATTCAAATGTTACCTATCCAACACTTATTATATTAAGAGCATTATGACTGCTAGTCCACTATTGGTACCATTTGAATGAATATTTGTATTGATTGGTTATTTTGAAGTGGCCTTGAAGTTTTTGCTTATTTGTATTGATTGGTACCAAAATGTTAAGCAATAAATAGGAAATTTCATAGAATAAGGTTCTTTTCATACTCAAATAATTAACTAAACAAATCAATTATCAAGAAAGTACAACTTTAGCATTATAGCAATGTCATAATAATATGAGCACTAACTTTTTGTTATTAACAATGGTTTTCGAGGAAATATTATAATGGGGGTTTTCGAAACCCCAGGTATTAACGAAAGTTTTTGAAACCCCTGGTAAGTTGTGCTACTTCTAGGGGTTGCTACAAATCCCCGATAATCCGTTAACCACGCTTGCTCTTACAGTGGAATTTCAAACCCCTGGTAAAACCATTAGTGAGGGTTAAAACCCCAGAAAGGCCAAATATAACCCCGTTAAAAATAATTATTTTTGTAATAATATTTCAAAATCACTTATATATATATATATATATATATATATATATATAAAGTGGGAAAGAAAGTTATAGTTGGAGTATATGCTGAAGTCCACAATCACATGGGAATGGAATCTAAACAAACTATGAAGACAATTCATTTATAGGAATCAACTACGTATGGGAAATTTTTTAAAACTTATAACACAGAAATATTATATTCTAAAGTTCATATCCCTGGGAATAATAACTTGAAACAGATACAGACTCAAAAAATGAGAATGATGGCATACTTGACCGTATTCTTCTGACTCTTCTTCTTGTTTGTAATCCCTCCACTGCGTTCAAGTTCCAATGCCCTTAGTTTATTTTTATATGCAGGTGTCTTCTTGACCATGGCTACAGCCTAAACACAGAAAAGTAGTGCAATGAACGTAAATGTCTTAATCTTTCAAAAGCACTTTGTACAAAAACAAACTAAGCAATTTGCACAAAAACAATGTCATATACATCCACCAAAAGAAATTAGCACAGTCCTGACCTATTTCAAATCTTATGCATGCATCTAAGACTGTAAATCATGGTAAAACATTCTAGTGGAGATGATGATTGGATTCATAGGACATGTATGGAACATAAATTTTTCACCCTAAAACTTGGGACCGGCAACTCTTGACTTCTTGACCTACTTTACTTGCTAATAGATTTTCCAAAACCCTTAACTGGGCATAATTCAGGTAAGTACAATCTGTTTTTTGTGTGTACAATGGTAGCAATGAGGTTCAAACTACCCAAAGGCACTAACACCATATATGACCCCAGTGGGCTAGCAAAATACAATCTCTAACACCACGAGCACATACAGCTCTTCAACCTTTAGATAGCCAATTAAAGAATTGTATAAAAGTACATTTTACATAAGAAAGTTCTACTATTCCTGAGTTTTGACATTACACAATCATATGGTACATTTTCATATCAGGGAGTTTAACTATACATCATATGATATTCAATATATTACAATACCTGATTATACCTTGTTGATTGATTTAGATATTGAAAACCTGAAAGAATAATAAGAAGGCCAACCAACACAGCTCGAGGATCCTGGCAGGTAAAAAAGTACGTAAGCACTAAAAATGAGACTCACTTGCAAAAATCAATAATTTCTAATCAAATTTATCCAAAAGTCATCTTCAAATTGTAAACCAACAAATCTCACCGTCTTGTGACCATAGTATGCCCGATAGTAGCGTGCAGTATTATAAAACACCTGAAATCAATAGATGAAAACACGGCTCTACTTCAACAAAAACTAAAAGAACAGAGACAAACCATCAAGAATATTGACCCAAATTTTAAAAGTAAACCAAACTTTCTACAAAAAATCTAAACACCTCCTCTGGATGTGCAATTGCATAATCATATTGTTCGCGCGTGGCCTCGTCCTTCAAAATCTGTAAAGTTATATAACATTCATTAGCATCAGAACCAATACCTCACCAAATACAGATCAGTGTGGTCAGTTTTCAATTCATCCCGCATTGCACAAGGTTCAATTTTAGCAGATACAAATTCCTACATCAAAATCACTGGGAAAATAAAGGCAAGAAAACCAAAGCACCTCATAAGCATTGGCGATTTTAACAAACAGCTTTCGCGATTCGGGATCAGGGTTCTTATCTGGATGACTGAATCAAACACGAAACCAAATGAGAAAGTAGTTATTATATATAAAAAAAAAAGGAGTAAGAGAGAGCGTGCTAAGGAGGAGAAACGCGTACTGCTTCAAGGAGAGTTTGTAGTAAGCTTTCTTGATTTCGGAAGCATTGGCACTCTGAGAAACCCTGCGAATGAGAAGAGGGAGCGTTACAATGAGAAATCAAGCTTAGGTTAAAAACAATTGAAGGAAGAAAAGGAATGTTAGCTGACCCAAGCAGATCGTAGCAATCATCTTCGTCGCAGTAGATTGCGCGCGAAGTGGAGACGGTGGATAAAAGGAGGACCGCCACAAGAAATGGGATGGCGGTCGCGCGCCACCGGAGCGCTGCCGGCAGCGGATCCATGACGCCGAAAACGTTGTGGCTTTCTTTTTCTTCTGTTCCCTGCTTTCTCTCTGTTGACCCAAACTCCACAATCGAATGCTCTCTTGCCACAGTTCCCATCTAAATTCGGGTCTTCCATGCTACTCGAATTCGAGTTTTTTTTTTTAATTATTATTGTTATATTTTACCTTTTTATTATATTTATGTCAATTCTTTATTTTTTTTAAACTATTCTATTTAAAAAATAAAATATTTTCATAAGTTTAAAAATATTTCTACTAGTAAAGTTAAATATAATAACACCTTAAAAATATTAATATTTATATATATATATATATATATATATATATATATATATTTTATATTTAAAAGTCTAAAATGTTAATCAGATGTCAATTTTCAGAAATATTTTTATCGAAAATCGATATTTAAAAAAATTTTAGAAGTGTGATTTATGTAACTTTACTTGAATGGTCATAGAATATTTTTAAGATTTTAAAAGATTATAGAGGTGTAGAAGAGATTCTTGGAGATACAAGAAGAAAGACCCAAAAGAGAATAAAAAGTTTGGTTCCAGGATTACTTTTCTTGGGCTCTCAAATAGCAGCTCACGAAGTTGGCCCAACTACATCTTAAGTCCAGGCGGTTTCTTCCTGCATCTCCAACTTTTCTTTTTGTATCCCAAAATTTTTCCAAAATTCTTTAAATGATCATTGATCTTTAACTAGAATAAAAAAATAATTTTCTCTCTCTTTATATTTACTCGCCCACGAGCATTCACCCCTCATAATTTCCTCACATTTTAAGTAAGAAAACATGTATGAATTAGGTAGGTATCGGATTTCAAAATCCAATTTAAATAGACACCAAATTTTGAAATTTAGTTTAAATACTAAATGTCAATATATATATATATATATATATATATATATATATATATATATATATATATCTCGTATTTAGAAATTCAGTAACCATCTAAATTTCGAATACCGAAAAAATTCTTAATCGGAGATTTCGAAATTCAATAAAATTCTTAATATGAGTTCTTAAGTTCGATGAGTTACTTAACCGATTTTTGTATATATATTCTGAAGAGACATATTTGACATTACTGCAGTAAAATCTTTTTGGATGCAGAATAAAAGTTTGAGGTGTAGGAAGTCCAAATTATGTAGTCATACACATTTCCTTTTAAGCCAACACGTGGAGTAAAGATCTGATCCTGCAGCCATTTTTATGTCACTACATTTTTCATTGTTTTTGTTTAATTTTTGCAGTTAAAGTTCTTTTTTGGAGATTAGCAATTGAAGTTAGTCATAACAAGTTATATAAAATAAAAATCAACCATACAATTTATTTAATATTTTATACATGGAATAAATCGAGTCTCGTTATTATAGAGTAATGAACACAAAAATTAATTAAATGATAAAATGTTACAAATTCTTATTTTATCCTAGCTGAAATTGAAATTGAAATCAAACAAAATTGTATTATCTAAGTAAATATCTTATTTTACATCTAATGCATCATACTTTTTTTTTCAATCACGTTTATTGCATATGTTTGGCAACATATTAATCTTCATCGATGAAATTAACTTTGGTAACAAAGAGTTAAATTGTTATAGATACTCATTAACTGAGTATGAATGAATATATCTTCTTTTATTTTGAGGAAGAATCAAACTTGAATAGCATAAGAATTATGGTTTCGGATAAAATATTATCAGACATTTTATATTATATTTTATTTGAATAAACTAGGTTTCCACTATTGGGTGTTGACTTGAATGTATTACAGAGATGGCGAAATATTCATGTCCGTAGATATTCACGGATAAAATCTGTGGTGGATAATTATTACCTGCGAGTATTTTAATACTCGCTTATAATGATTGGGTACGAGTATCATACTATTCGTATTCGCGGATATTCGCTACCCGCAAAAAAATAAAAATAAAATTTAATTTATATTTTGTTAAGTTAAATTTAATTAAAATTAACAATATATTTTATTATGTCAAATTTAATTATAATTAAAATTTAATTTAATTTATATTTTATTTTTATAATTTTATATTAATAATTTTATAAAATATATTTTTTTAAAAATATTTGTAGGTATCGAGTATCTATGGGTATCGGCGGGTTTTAAAAATATCCGCAGACATTTTCTAAGCAGATATCCGACGAGTAAATGGACGAATAGCGGACAAATTCTTTTTTATGAATCGGCTTGCGGATAAACACTATCCATGACCAACCCGACTCATTATCATTTCTAATTGTATATGCATAGGCTTAAATACAATTGTGATAAGAAGACACAACACAACAACAAACACAATCCAAATTTCCAATCAAATAGATTTTTTATTATCTCAATTTCAATTTTAACTATTATTTCAATCAATTCTCAACCAACCATTATCATAATATGATACATTATAGTGCCTATTTTCTGTGGCTTTGGGATCATCAACATGTAGACTTTGAAGTCCAGATATTGATTCCCCTTTCACTCTCATTGATTAGAAAGATGAAAGACATAATCATGGACTTCTCTTTTTCTGTGGCTACGAATTATTTAACCATTATCAAACCTAACTCATTTCATTTTAAATTATCCACTTTTTTTTTTCTAACTTAAAATTGAGATAGAAAAAAAAAAGATTAAGAAAGAAAATGAGACTGAAAAATGTATGTGAAAACAAATAAGGTCAAACAGAGGACTTTATCTGAATAGCTATAACTTGTTAAAAAAATTTGAAGGATAAAATGCAATCTATTTTTTGTCAAAAAAAAAAAACTTCAACTCTTGCTTTATCTTCTCACAAAGTTTAACTTGGTCTTGGTCAATTAGTTTGCTCAAATTTTTATTTTATATTAACCCATTTCTAAGCAGGCTAATAAGTCAATGGTGAAAACTACATATGCAAAATAAATTATATCAAGATTAAAAGTAGTGTTAATTTGTCATAACAAACTTATACTGTTAAGTTGTAATGCAACTTCCATGAAGTTAAAGTGAATTTGAATTTTCTGTAATGTATATTATTTTTTATATTTTAAATATATTACAAATTTTTAAAACATACTAAAATTAGTATATTATAAAGACACGTTAAAGGGATAAAGAAAAGACAAATAGATAACCTAGACTCAATAAAAGCTTATGACGTGTCAAAAACATAATTAGGCTATAAACATATAATTGCAATTGTATAAAATACTTTGTATAGTTATTTAGATTGATTAGTCTAATAGATTTAAATATTTCTTTAATCACCAATATCATGACCTTTTCAATCAAATAAACATTAAAATATTGATTGAATATTTCTGCTAAAAAAAATATTAACTAAATATATATGATGTAGGTTGTGCCGCGTAGTTCCAATTAGTTATTCTAATCTACCTCCACTCTTTGCCTGGTGATGGGTTCAAAGAAAATGTAAAGAAAAAGGAAATAAAAATTAGAGTGAACTGTGAAATTATTTAAATAATTTGAAAAGATAAAAAACAAAAAAAAGTAAGATATTCTTTTCTATTTCTTATAATTATATATATATATATATATATATATATATATATATATATATATATATTAAAATTATTGAGAATATTGAAAAAAATGTGTTTACATGATCCTGGTTTTCTTTTTATCACCATAATAATATATAATATGGCTATGTATAAGTACTCTATCAATTTTGATCTACATCTTCCTATAACATCGTCTATTATATCTACTTTTCTTTCTCTTTCTAAATTATATTTAGTATCATAAATTATTTCCTCTAGTTTTTAGGTTTGCGTACAAAATAACAAGCCAATGTCAACCAACAGCTTGGAAAGTACATAAGCCCGCACAGTCACCATCAATTGATATGCGAGAGAGTATAAGTTGTATTTTTACTTTATGTTATTTTCTTTTGTTATGAATTTTTTTAAAATATTTTTATTATAAATATTACATAAAACATTAATGATTTCATATTAAAATATGCATTAATTAAAGAAATTACTAACATTTATTTATGTTTCTTTTATTTAATTATAATTTTCTTTATAGCAATAACTGATATAAGGAATGAGATATTAGGATGTCTCAATCCCTGGACAATACCAATAAAAATAGAAGAGATGAGAAAATAAAACTTATGAATACTAAATGTCTGTATATAACATACACTAAATTTGCAACAAGCTGAAGTGTTATTAATTTCTTCTTTGTAGCATTATTATCTTTCTCTATTTTCTGTTTGAAATAACATTACTTATCGACGTACTTGTTTCCGTGTCTAACCTCATTTAATAATAGACATTAATAACGGGTCTAATCTAAACCTCTGTCTCGAAGGTTATTTTAGTTAATTTTATTTTTGTTAATTACAAAACTTGTTTGAATGAGAGTATTGTTTTAAATGTTAAAATTTAATTTTAATTCATTATATGTTTTCTTTTCATTTTAAAAATATTCATATATGATGAAATATATAACACAACAGTAGTATCAAAATTGATGGTTCGGAGTAACTGATCGTATAACCATAACAAAAAGGGATCATTGAAGTGACTAACGCATCACCACAACCAAAATGGGGTCACTCATATACATAAAGAAAAATATATCATATGAAAAAAATAAAAATAAGAAACTCACCTTGAGGAGAGATTGTTGGGAATAATTCAAGTGTGAGTCAAAGTCCCACATTAGATATAATAGACAAAGTCAAACACTATATAAAAATAAAGGCTCATAACACCATTACCTTAAAATTTTAGTGTAAAACTGGTGTCAAATATCTTATATGTGCAAGATTAATGTTATATATACATAAACCCACAATCTCTCATGACTATAACCAAAACTTGCGAAGATATAACCCATATATGATGAAATATATAACCCAGTATTAACTTTCACTGTTATTTTCTTCATGAGGTGAAATAATTTGTTTTCTCTTATTTTATTCATAGGAAACATATGTTTTGTAAATTCCAGAAAACATTATCTGCATGAATTGAAGTACAAGATTGTTATGCACATTACCTAGTTTCAGTATCTGTCAGTTATGAAAGCAATTCACATGCATGCTCTGGGCACAATTGTGAGGCTAATCCAATGAGAAACTTGAGGTTAAAATTTGTTGACGTTGATGTGCCCTGTTTGGTAGCCGACATGGATCTCTATCCATGGCCCCTCTGTCTTTTGCAGCCCACTTATACATCTCACATATACCTCTCTCTGTTCATTCCACGTTAGGTTAATTTTGAGTTAGGGTTAAATCATATTGTGCACAAAATAAATATCCACCATATGATCAATTCCATATACGTGCACCAAACTTGACCTCTTCTTTTTCTAAACCCCATGATTTTAATTGTGTGTTTCACATCTCAACTTGTTTCCTAAATTGATCAAGCAAACTCAATCCTAAGAAAAGATAACTCTTTTTCATATTTGGTTAATATCATTTTCACACTTCAACTGTGTCAAAACATGTATTGATTCTTTTTTATCTTTATCTCTTTTATCTTATTCTATAACATAGTATCTTTTGTCTTCTTTTATAAGATTAGTGTCTGGGGTGGTCATAAAATATTTCCTTATTAAAGTTGTCATAAAATATTTCCTTATTAAAGTTGTAAAACGTGTCACGCATGATGAGTTGGTAACATTATCGAAACGTACGTAATAAAATGAGTATAGGCATGCCGTGAAGAAGGTGCTTCAATGTATGGAAAGTCTTTGGAGCAACTCAACGGTCAATCAATCAAGACGTCCATATATGATATTTACTCACCTAACAAGCTGTTCACACGTGAAAACATATATTTCAAGCCCGACCAATTTTTTTAATGACATATTTATGGACAAACAAAATTATTCTTTAATATTTATAATTATTCACTACAAAATAGATTTTAATTTCGCACATCAAATTTATATATTTTTAATATATAATTATTGTAAAAAATAATTTAATATTTTGACATTTTTAATTTGACATAATAGTGTATGCTCATAATTTTTACATTTTCCATAGAATTTTGTAAATGTATTTACAAATTTTATAATTTTGTAAAAAATAATTATTCATGAAAAAATTATTTTTCAATTATTTTTTTTTTAAATATGATAAAAAAGGTCTTTTTTTTCCGTAAATTTTTTATCAAATTTGAAATAAAAATGAAATATAAAATTTTTTAGCAGTTACAAAATTTAAAAAAATAAAAAAGTGTAATGGTTTGAATTTCAAAATTAACATGTATACTCTTACGAGAACTATATTTAATAATTTGTTTGTCCATTTTTCTAATAATGAACAAAGTGTAAAGAAAAGTATGATTTATGACCTATTTTATTTATAAACAAATTGTGTTTTTATATTTTTATTTATCTATTATGAAATAGAATTATCTTAAAGATCCCAACACATACCAAAAATAATTTAATATCTTATTTTTTTAATCACCTTTAATTCATAGAATTGCAGGTTTTTAGTTAATATATTTCATATATAATTATTTATATATCAGTTGAATCTTGGATGGAGTATCCTAACCACCATCTTTATCCCTAGACTCAATCACTTTTGAAATTGAAATCATTCAGAGCTTAGGATGAGACGGTCATATCATGACTTTGGATGACATATATTAATTAAGGTCTAAATTTACTTTTTTTTTTTCGGAAGATTTGAGATGAGTTCATTTATAAGTAAATTAATTTTTATCTACAAAAGTCTTCTGAAAAACGTCTGTAAAAGCCCCTCTAAAAATCATAAAAATGATGAATTAATTTCTAAATTAAATAATTCAGTATTTTTCGCTACAATAATTTTCGCTACAATAATTTTGTAATTACAGACGAATTATCATTAACAGATTAGTCAATTTTTAATGAAAATTGAAATTAGTCAATCTTCAAAACTTTGGACCAATTTATTATATATCTTTAAAAATATATGAATTTAGTCATTTTAATCAAATATTATTAAGTTTATTTTAGCGTTTCAAATGCGTTTCTCGGCTAACAATGTAACAAAAATGTCCTAAATATTATCATGAAATGCGTTTGAAATGTCAACTAAACTTAACAAAATTTGATTAAAATGATTAAATCCTCACATTTCTAAAGTTAACGACTAAATTGGGATAAAGTTTTGAAGATTGACTAATTTTAATTTTCAATAAAAATTAAGGGATAAAAAACATATTTAATCCAAATTTTACTTATAACCACTTTATCAATGGATTGTTGGTCGTTGCTATTCCTTCTTTAAAATCGAATTATCAACAACTTTTTGTTATTTCCAACAAATTATATCTATCACTAATATGTGATTTTCTTCTTGTATCAATGTGTTGTAAATAGTTTGATGCCTTAAACTTTTAAATTCACCAACTAACATTCACTACAATAAAATGTCTCATTAACAACCAATCTTATAACTAAAAATTGTTAGTTACTATAGTGACCAATTTAGATATCAATTTACAAAACTAAAAAGTAGTGATTACTAAATTAGTCATTATTATCAATAACATATTATAATTGATCGCTAAATTGGTCACTAGTTAATTAAAGATTAATTTAGAAATCAATTTCTTTAGTAGCAAAAACCTTGGTAGCTAATGTTTAGTGACCAATTTTCTTTGGTAGCTAAAATCTTGGTAGTTAAATTTTAGAAACAAATTTAAAGATTAATTATAATTTTTGTATTCATAATAATGACTATTTTTGTAATTAATAATTTTTTATTTTATAAATTAGTATTTAAATTGATCACTTTAATGACTAATAATTTTTTATCACTAAAATTGGTTGGTTATTAATGAGATATTTAAATTAATCATTATAGTAAATAACAATTTTTAGTCACTAAAATTAATTATTAGTAAGACATTTTCATGTGATAATTAAAATCATGATTTTTGAGTTAAGAATGAAGAATTTGAGTAAAGTTATTTTTCTCGGTTGTAATTTTTTGTACCTGTTTCTCTTCAACTTTATCTTTCATCATCAATATATGTCGTTGGTATTATCAGTAGCAACAATAATTGAGGGACTTGTAGCCTATAAATTATCACCAAGTCCGGAATGCAGCTACCTAAGCTGAAAGCAAATTTGATTGCTCATTGTTCCTGAATAGTCTCCTTATATATGTGAGTGCCACCTTTCTCTGCTATTAGTATGCCTCTATAATTTTATTTCCTTCAACAAGATGATTATCTCTTTGTGTATTTAAACTTATCCAGATTTACCTATTCTTTAAAATTCTTTTGTTCTTAATTTCTCCCGGAGTGTATTGCTTTTCTTCTGTCGTAATATATGTATACAAATTCTCGGTGATTGTGTTTGAATATAAAACTTTTAATTAAATTGAAAAAGTCATCTGGAAATATTCGATGGTTTTTTTGATATATCAGAACGGAAAGTTAAGATCTAACTTATGATAAAGTTTGGTCTAATTATGGAAAGTTAAGAAGAAAAAATGGGTCTGAACACTAGTAAGAAATTAATTAAAAGCAGCGGATGATAAGAAAATGACTGGTAGTAGAATCTTGTGTCAGCTTAAAGACATGCAACTAGCCACGTACCTTTATCTCCGAAACCGTTCAATCAAAGACGAAATATGAACAGAAAAAAGAAAGCTACAAGTAGTGGTTATCTTTAATTATCCCTTTTTGTCTCCATCTATCAAAAAAATGAATTAAGAAAGAACTGATTTTTCCTGAAAATTCTCTCCTTTCAGCCACCGCTATAACAAAGCATATGGATTCGGATTCAAACCCACCCCTTCACGAGGCGTACGAGATGCTGTTGAACAAGACCCGGAACAGTAACGAACAGAGTGGTTGTGATGATGATAAGGTGGTGGTGGTGGTGCAGGATACAGAGTTGGCAGTGATCAATGTGAGGCATTTAGCAGAGAGTGATGAAGTGAGGAGGGAGAAGTGCAAGTCTGAGATAGCGAAGGCTTCTGAAGAATGGGGTTTCTTTCAGATCGTTAATCATGGAATTTCCAATGATGTTTTCAGCGGTTTGAGGGTGGAACGGGAGAAGATATTTCAGCAAACTTTTGAGAAGAAGAGCAAAGAGAACACGTTCTTCAACTTTTCCGCTGATAGCTACAGTTGGGGAGCCCCCACTGCAACATGCATTAGGCAGTTATCTTGGTCTGAAGCTTTCCATATTCCTCTTACTGATATACTGGGTTCCAGCGAATCCAACACATTTAGGTAATAAACCACACCGCTTAAATTTTCTCCGCACTACGTACTCTGTTACCAAAGAAACACGTAATTTATGAAGAAGTGTTATAAGTTTATTAGTGTTTGTATATTTGCAGCTCAACCATTAAAGAGTTTGCTACTGAAGTTTCTACTCTGGCGAAAACTTTGGCTGATATCCTGGCCGAGAAAATGGGTCAGAAGTGTAGTTTGTTTGAGGAAAACTGTTTGCCCAGTTCTTGTTATTTTCGATTGAATCGATATCCTCCATGCCCCTTGGCTTCTGAGATTCACGGACTACAGCCACACACAGATAGTTCTTTCCTCACCATCTTGCATCAAGATGAGGTGGGAGGCTTGCAAATCATGAAAGATGGGAAATGGATTGCAGTGAAACCAAACCCCGATGCTCTTCTAATCATCATCGGTGACTTGTTCCAGGCATGGAGCAATGGGGTTTACAAGAGTCTTCAACACCGAGTTGTGACCAACCCAAGATTAGAGAGGTTCTCTATGGCCTATTTCTTTTGCCCCTCTAATGATACAGTCATACGAAGCTGCACAGAGAAGTCGGAGTACAGGAACTTTAGCTTTGGGGAATATATGCAAGAAGTTCGAGATGATGTTCAGAAGTTGGGCTACAAAATTGGCCTACCCAAGTTTCTCATACGTTGAGGGGCTACGTAGTGTGCATCAGTATCACCTCTCTTTTTCTTTTCCACAAATAAAACTGCTATATATATATGAATCACCTTAGTGTCTCAACCTTCTTACAGAGTTGTCTGTATACAAAGAGACACATCTCAAATTACAGCATTCACCTGCTATCACTATAATCAAGTATTCAAATTTTCTCAATAAAAACAAATAGATTTATATATTTTATAAATGGTTACCGGAATCTTCAATGATATCTTTCAAATTTGGTTTGTGGCTTGCGAGAAAATTATGATTAAATTGAAATCATTTGATTTGTTAATATAACCATTGATTGTCTTGTATTCTAAATGTTTTTTTTTTTGTGATGCATTTTATAGTTGTCAAAATATAACCCGCGAGACAATCCGGTTCATCACGGGTTCGGACCGGGTTGGATTGAATTTTTTTTTATAAATTTAAATATAGATTGATTTTTGACTCGGTTCACCTAGAACGTGGCTCACTCGAGTTGAACCTGTGATGAGCAGGGTTGACTCACCAATCTGCAAATAAAGGGTCACACAAGTGTTTTGTGTTAAGCTAGACTTTTTATTTGGGTCATGTTAAGTTACTTTTTTAGCCAACACATATATAATTTGTATTTTTGTGATTTTAATTTGTATTTGGATTGTACTAAAGTTTATTATTTAGATTTTAATTAGAATTATAATTTAGTTTTGACTGAAAAAATAAAAAAAAATTGTATTTTTTCTAATTAAGTGAGCCCGTGAGCCAACCCGTTTAACTCCCAACCCGAGGTGGGTCGAGTCGAATTCAAATTTTCTTGGTTTGCTAATAAGTGAGCCGGTTGGATTGATTCACTAAATAATCAACTCATGATAAGTCAAGCCGGGTTAGACTGGATTATCCGTTTTGACAACTCTATCTATACATCAAATACACTCTCGAGCTCATCCCACCTATACTGTATCAAGTTTCATCATAATTCTTTGTTAAAATTCCATATCTCATATAGTTCTTATATATATAATTAAAAGGGAGGCATGCAAACCAAAGTTGTGATAAAGTAGCAAAATGAAAATAAAATGTACGTAGATTACGTATGAAATTTGTGGAAGCAATAATAGATTGAATTATTTTTGTAATGAGATGACAAACGGTGAAGAGGCCTTCGCCCTACCATAGATAAAAAAGAGAGCATGAATCATAAGTTTTCAAAATAAAGTTTTCTTACTATAAGACTAGTCTTTTAAAAAAATAATTGTCTAAATTCCTTGTAAAAATAAGTTAAGGTGAGGAATTGTGATTTGGGCATGTTTCATCCATAGTTAAGCATGAGTGAGAAACAATCATGTCTATGAAAAGCTATATACGGCCCTTATGCAGACAAAAATGTTAAATATTTATACGAAGGAATGATGTCATTTGCAACTAAATAAAGTGAACAAATAAACTATTAATTACTTTGATACAATGAAAATTTAATATTATCGACAAATAAATTTTTTATAATATTTAATGTTTAACAATAAATTAAAATTATCAAAATTTATTGATAAAATCTTTATTAATAAATTTTATTGATAATTTTTTTTTATCCATAATTATTGACGAAAAAATACGTTAGTAATATCCATAGTAATTACTGACCAAATAATGCATTGATAATTTATTATAAAAATATCTTTCAAAAATAGTGTAATATGATTCATCTCTTTCTCTTCCTTCCTTCTTCTTCTCCTTCTTCCTTTTATTTTATATGTTTTTTTTCTTCCAATACATCCTTCCCTACTCCTTGCTTCACCACTGTAATCACCATCTCCTGTTCCTTCTCATTTTCTTCTTCCTCCTTTTTCCTTATTCTTCTTCTGTTATTTTTATTAATTAATTTCTAATACACTAAACGTCCAGAAAATTTGTCACTATTTTATCAATGGATTTATCGTGGACTAATTCATCAATAATAGAAATTGCATTACTGATGAATTTTAAAATATGTAATTATTAACATATTTATCGAGAAACAAATTTGCATTATCAATATATTTGTCAACAAATTTACCTCTGGGTAAAATTTCGTGAAGAATTCTAAAATTTTTTATTGTAGATAGAAAAACTGCACATAGTTTTAGTTTTCGGTGAAAGAGAAACTATAAAAGCTATTCATGAAACACTCACAAACCACCCCATTTTGCACGTTGAACCCAAATAATTTTAAATTCGTTATCTATTGATTTTTAAACTTCGCTTTTGTAACATTTGCTCACATGTTTTTTTTTTTAATAATCATAAAAAGTCACATGATTTGTCATGTTTGTTATTTTAAAATCTTATAAATACGATAAGAAGAAGTTTTTTGCCATCATAATAAAACTTTGTAAATTTAGTTGTTAAAAGGTTTTATTTAGGCTCCTTTTTGGTGCTGGTTGTTTCCTAAGAGGATAGTTTGAAATAGGGGTGCATGAAGAAAGAAATACTGTTGAAGTACCAATCTGACTTAGGACTTAATTGATAATATACTGGGCTTCTTCCTATACCAAAGACTTCTACTACACCCCCAAAAATTCAAAATTCCAATAATATCCTCTGAACCTTTTATTGTTGAAGGGTAAAAAAAGTTAAAAAAGATTCTCTTCTCTTAAAAAAGATTCTCTGCTCTTAACTCACGACTGTCATAAATCCGTCCTTCAGTTTCTCTTCAATAAAAGTTACCTTTAATCTCACACCCCCAAATTGAAAGCAAAGCTTATGCTGCTAGGGGAGACCCTTTGTGTCCAAAGCCGCACCAGCCGCTGTCTCCAAGGAAATGTTCTTTCTTTTTCCAGTAAGCATTATTCTTCTATTTATGATTATTGTTTGAATATACTTGTATTTATGATTATTGTTTGAATATACTTGGAGATGTAGATGAATATGCTTATTGTTTCAACATGGAAAAAATATATCGTGTAACATCATTTATAGCATCATTCGTAGAAGTTAAAAACGGATTTGGGTAGAATGGATCTCGAAACCCAGTAAAATATTTATCCGGCTTTCTAAACCCGGTAAAAACTTGAACTTTCATAACCCATGGTGCACCGGCATTTGAAATCCGGTGAGTGATTAAACGGAATTCAAACTCCATTTTATTTGTGGACCGGCATTGTAAACCCGTTTAATTTTCTACCGGCATTCGAAACCCGGTTTAATTTTCTACCGACAATCGAAGTTCGGTTAAGAAATCCAAAATCAGTTTCTTTTTAATCGGCATTGGTAATCTGCTGATAATTAAAATTTTCGTATTTTTTTATTCATTTGTTTATAAGTTTTAATTTTTATTATTTTATAATTTATGTATTAATTATTTAATTTTAGATTATTTATATTTTATATAAGTACGTTAAATAAAATTTTATTATTTTAAATTTTGTAATTATTTTTACTTTGTTAATTTTTAATTAATAATGATAAATTTTTATTTAAAATATTTTACTTTATAATATATAGAATAATAAAATTTAATTATTTTCGAATAATTTTGACTTATTTATTATTTGTTACCTCTTAATATTTTTATTTATTTATAAGATTTAATTTCAAATTTTTTATATTATATATTAATTATTTAATTTTAATTCTATATTAAATAAAACTATATACCAGCAATAGAACTCCGGTACGTTAACTATTTTTTTATTTAAAATTGATATTTGTATACCAACATTTATTCCGTTAGTTTTTTTTTATATGTAAAATTTAATCTAATTTAATTTCACATTAGTATTATTAAGTTATTGTTTAATTGTTTTTAGAATATATTTTATTAATATTTCTTATTTTTTTAATTCTGAACTTGAGTTTTTATGTATTTATTCTTATTATTTTTGTTTTAATTTTTTAATTTTTTATTCATTTTATTACTTTATTTGTAATTTAATTTTTTGTATATCTTCTTAGTTACATATTTTATAGTTATTTTTACTTTTGTTAATTTTAAATTAATAATAATAAATATTTATTTAATATACTTATCTTTATAATATCTAGATTAATTATATTTAATTATTTTAAAGTTAACTTTACTTATTTATTAATTGTTAGTATAATTATATTAAATAAAATTATATATCGGCAATCATCCGGTTGTTAAACTAAATTTCTTTTTAAAGTTACCGCATTCCAATATCGGTAGTTTACTTTATTTATTTATTTTATATATAAAATTTAATTTGAATTTGATTAATATTATTTAGTTATTGTTTAATTATTTTTAAAATATATTTTATTAATATTTATTATTTCTTGAATTTTAAACTTCAGCTTTTATGTATTTTTTTTAATTTGTTAATTTTTTTATTCATTTAATTACTTTATTTTTAATTTTATTTTTCATATATTTTTTAGTCATATATTGTATAATTCTCTTCGCATGTATCATTAATAAAAGAGGAGAAATCTGCCATCAAGCTCGAATTTATTTGTGAATCCAAATAACTCAAATGGAAATCTTCCATCTTTATATATGAAGAGATTATAATCATCTACGTGACATAATAAAAAATTAAAATAATTAATAAACGAATAATATTTATAAATTTTTTAAAAATTTGAAAAATAAAAAATTACAATACATATAAAAAATTATATGATACACAATAAAAATTTAAAATAATTATAAATGAATAATATTTTTAAATTTTAAAAAAATAAATTGAAAAATAACATTACATGTAAAAAATTATATGATACACAATAAAAAAACTTTAAAAAATAAACAAAACATAAAAAAAATATAATTAAAACAATAAACATTAAATATAAAATTTAAAAAAATAACAAATAAAAAAATTATTGCAAAACTATTTAACATTAAATTAAAAGGAAATTAAATTTTCAACCAATTAATAAAATTAAAAATATAAATATAAAACAAATATGTCAAATAAATAAAATATTATACCTAAAACTAAATAAAAAAAATCCAAAATCAATACCAGATTGTGATTTTCGGTTTGTGTAAAATGAAATCTGTGGTTATCATTACCATTGATTTGTTTTATATTTTTATTAAAAATATTTAACAAAAAAATTTAACAAAAGATTTTATTTTTAAAAGTTGGAAAAATAAATATAAATTGAATAAAATATATAATGAATCAGAAAAAATCTAAACAATTTAAAAATTTAACCAGATATCGAAATTCGTGTAATGCGTGAAACAAAATTGTAGATCCATTTTTGCGTAACCGGATTTCGAAAACCGGTGTATGTGTACATGGAAAACTGGATGCCAAAATCCGTTTAAATTTTTAACCGGATTTATAAATCAGGCATAACCGGATGTCGAAAGTCAGATTTATGCTTTCTAATTTTTTTTTCTCTTTCCGATGTGTTATCTATCAGTATCTTCAAACACAAATCACTCATTCATAACCATTCACAAACATGCATTCACTATATACAAAAAATGCATTCGGTATTCCATATATACAAAGCTTATTGTATAAAATGGTTGATATATGAAAGTTGAATGCATATTATAGTATTTCAAAATAATGGATGATGGACGTCCAACAATAACTTACATACCTTAAGAAGATATAACTTAAAGAACTGAAAAACGAAACAACGTTTCGATAAACCTGAACAGCGAAAGTGCAAACACAGTTCACAATGAAAACAATGGAGGTTTTGAAAACAACAATGAAAGTGACTTGTCGAGGAGGAGAAGGGCGTAAGGGAACAACCAAATCCAAGTCTCAACTTTCAGTTCACCAACCTCAGTAAATATTTTAGTTACTTTTACCTAATTAAGAGAGGTGAGTCAAAAAGGTAAAATGGACCGTACAATTAATATTTGGGGGTGCAGTAGAAATCTTTGGAAGTGCAGGAAGAAGCCCCTAATATATTTTGGGCAAAAAGCGAGTCCAGAAGAAGATTTTACGGGACCTTCTTCCTGTACCCCCATTTTTTTCTTCCTGAATCTCCAAATTTATCTCTGCTTCCCATTTTGGCCCTCATAATTATATATGGGTGACGAGAATAAAAAGAAAATTTTGTGGCGGTGCTCAAGACTCACATGACACGACTCTTCCTTCGTCAGGGAAGAATTTGAAGCGAAACAAACTTGACAGAACTCAGAATTTCAAAGATATAGAATTGATGTTAAGAAGTAGAAAATTGCAATAAGATCGTTGATCTGAGTTATGCATAAAATGAAAACAAAATAAAACTTGACGAATTAAGTTAATAAAACTATCAAAGTAAAAAACAGTAGGTTAAGAATATAAGTATAACCCAACAATAATAATAATTAAACGTCTTTCTCTCAAAAAAATCAATTGTTGGTATTCGACAATGTTATCGTTATCCTAATCATTCCCCGGGCTGGAGAAAGAAGAAGGAAGCACTTTGTTAGCCATGCCAATTTCGCGGTTGTGTCCTTCTGTTCCCCAAATCGTAGCGTGCACGCAAAACGACCAAACCGGGTCGAAGGCCGTTTCTGGGAGACCCAAGGGGAGCCCTCAGCTGAACCGATGGTCCAGAGCCCGAGCCATACGGTCTGGGCAGAAATTGGACCGTTCCAGTCTCCGAACCCAACCACCGGAACCCAACACTCCTCTAAGTCAACTTCCTATACCGGTGGACCCAGACGACGCCGCTAATTTGGACGGCGCAGAGGCCATGACCGTCAAGTCCATCTACATAGTCTCCGACGGAACCGGCTGGACAGCTGAACATTGCGTTAGCGCCGCTTTGGGTCAGTTCGATTACTGCTTGGTCGACCGTGGCTGCCCCGTCAGTACCCATTTGTTTTCTGGGGTAAGCAAATGCAAACATCTTACAAAAATATTTGCTTTACTAATTTTAATCATCTCATCATAGCATGACTTTAATTTTTGCATTTATATTTATACACATAGTGAAGAATCATGTCAAGAATTATTATTGTGACTGATGCTTTATAGTTTCAGTTTCTGTATAGTTATTTTTAGAATATAAATTTCGTTGTTGATGTTGTGGTTAAGATTGATGAGGCGGAGAAGTTGCTGGAGATCACAAAGCAAGCAGCTAAGGAGGGTGCTTTGCTTGTTTATACTTTGGCTGATCCACAATTGGCTATGGCGGCAAAGCAGGCATGTAAGCTATGGGGTGTGCCTTCCAGTGATGTGTTGGGACCCATCACAGAGGACATTGCTTCTCATTTGGGTGTTTCTCCCTCTGGCCTTCCTCGCGGGGCTTCAGGCCTTCCCCTATCTGATGATTACTTTCGTAGGATTGAAGCTGTTGAGTTCACCATCAAGCAAGATGATGGGGCATCTCCCCAGAATCTGGCCAAGGCTGACATTGTTCTCACCGGCGTTTCCCGCACCGGCAAGACCCCCTTGTCCATTTATCTTGCTCAGAAGGGGTACAGGGTGGCCAATGTGCCCATTGTTTTGGGGGTGCCAATGCCAAGGACTCTGTTTGAGGTGGATCCGAAGAAGGTTTTTGGGTTGACTATAAACCCTCTTGTCTTGCAGAATATTAGAAGTGCAAGGACTAAAACCATGGGATTAAGTTCAGATGGTAGGAGTATTTATTCGGAGATGAATTATGTCAGGGAGGAACTTGAATTCGCTGGAAGGCTCTTTGCTCAGAACCCTCTTTGGCCAGTCATTGGTAACAAATTTATTCTTCTCAAGTCTTCATTTCTGTCAATTTTTTATGTTAGATTAATTCTTGTAGCGGTTGGAAAATGTTAGCTTTTCAGACAAATGCTTATGACGTCTTATTTTGCTATCTATTTACAGATGTGACTGGAAAAGCCATTGAAGAGACTGCAGCTGTTCTGTTGAGGCTGTTCCATGACAGGAAGAACAAGTGCACCATGTCAAGGATCTCAAAACGCTATTAGAGATGACATGTTTTTCCCACGTTGAACTACAGACTGTAAAGTACCAAATTTGTATAGTGTTATAATATAGAATTTACTGAATACTCATAAATTTTAGGTTTAATCGATCGATTAATCGCTATAGTTGAATAAACATTATTTCTTACTCCCTACATTATTAATTGTTCATTTTAGTCCTTATACTATACATACTATTTCAATTTCTTTTACTCCATATAAATTTAGATGGTATGAACTAAAAAACATTTAAAATGATATATAAAATAACTAAAAGAGATTAAAATAATATATGTATATGGACTAAAATAAATGTCTTTAACTACAGTAATAAAACATTAAATTTTTATAATTAAAGGAATTAAATAGATAATTAAATCTAAATTTGATATGCCACTTACTTTTTGGGGTATTCTTTTGCTAACTATCAGCAGGTATGACTTTTTTTAAAAGGCAACTAGCAGATTCGTCTTATATATCATTACAGGTATATGGTGAAATGCTGGCATCAACAACAGCTTGTATCAGAAGTAATTCGATTCTAAGAAAGAGTTGAACATGTCTGGTGAACCTACTGATGAATTGCAAAACGGCTTTCAAAAATTTTAGTGAGTGCTGGCGACCTCTCTTTTTGTGAAAATTCTCATGGAGCATAATGAGTAAGTAGAATATGCTCTTTTCCTTCAAGGGAAAGGAAGTTCTGTTTCCGCCAAAATAGTGAAGTATCCCTCCATGACTATTGGCTTTATTATCTTGTTGGATCTTAGTTACTGATATATGCTAGGAATATTTATTGGTATGTAAGCCATCGATTTTCTTGCCAAAATATCTGGTGGAGTTCAATATTTTATGCTAGTTTGGTTGCCAACACTTTTAGAAAAAATACATGACATACTAAACATGTTAAAATCTTACATTCCAAGCAACTAATGTCATTAACTTATTTCCGTAAACTTGCTGGTGTACCAAACTTGCCTACGGGCAGAAAAGCATGAACAGGTGGACAGTGAGGGGTTTCTTTGTTTTTCTTTCCCATTGTGAAATTCAGTAACTCCCAAATTTTGTTGGTTGGGTTTTTAATGTTTGTTCACCTAACTGGGACTGTGGATTAACAGTTCTTGCTGCAACCTTAGAATAATTGTTAGCTCATGTCTATCTGAGCCCTTAATATGGTTGAGGACAAATTTAACACTTACAGTAATTGAGGGTGGTCCTCAAGTCCGCAATCGAAAACTCGAATGGCTGTTTATATCTTCTGCCAATGGAAACATTTATCTTAATACGGTTGTTAAGGAAAAGGATCCAAGTGACTAACTTTGACATGCTACATTTTATGTAGACCACTGTACACAACAGACAAAAATTTACTAAATTAATCTTAATCTTCCATACACAGTTTATTCCGAAAGGTTTCCTAATGTATGAACATTCTTTTTCCCTAGAAAAGGAACTCGTGGATTACAGTTTCATCCAGACAGAAAAAACGTCTTTTGGCACGCATGTTGTTTGTGCCTACTTTTGTAGCTTGTAGGTTAGTAGCTCTCATGGTTTTCGTTTACTTTCCCCTACCTTTTCCCACAGTTAACATTGAAGTTACACACTTTAGAAAAAGTTTCACTTGCCATTACATGATCAAAACAAAAGATACAGGGAATAAAAATAAGGACGGAGTAGAAAGAGCAAAAATGGACAACACCTCTATGCCCTTTGGTGACACTCCAAATAAACTATAGAGCACTCTCTTACATGTGATCTTTATCTGTTGCTGTATTCCATTCACAGAAAAAAAAAAAATATTCCTTCCCCCTTTATCGTAGTGCAGTATGTCATTGAATTTGCCTTTCGTAGCCCCCCAACAGGTAACTGATTCTGACGTCAAGGTGGTGGAAATTTTAGTTGCCTATCGAAAGTTTTACGAATTTGTCTTCAAAATTCTTGTTCCTGAGTTTTGCTCCAATCCTAGGATCTAGATTTTACATAACCCATCATTTCATTTGTCCCATTTAAGTCAGTGGCATAAGTAACTACTGCCATTCACCCCCTTATTCATCTGCACTTTGCTTGCTGATAGTAAGAGTGAAGTATATTAGCAACATTGTTCCCATGCTTGACCTGTTTCAGAGCTGAGATATTAAGACACAACATAGGGTGAAGGACATAACAGAAGCCAAGTACTGAAGCTAATAAGAGCTGAATCTTACAAGGTGGCGAAGAAAATAAGAACTCTTCTAGGGTCAAGGAGCCAAGAAGAAGGTCGTTTAAAACTATTTCTTCTAGTTACACTTTTGCTTTCGGTGTTGGTGGTGCACATGTTACTGGCAGTAATAGTAATATGATGATGAACCTGTGTGTTTGTGGAATGTTGCGTGGACCCTACTGCTACCGTCGCTGACTTTTCAGCCGTGCAGGATCCTGCTAGAGCAGCTGCAATTCCATAAAACCCACATCACAATATTGTCTCAATTTCTGATAATGACAATACACCTGTGGCCCCCAAGAATGGGTTACCAACAAGATATTAATATTAATATCTATCTCATGATCTGTAATGTCTGTACAATACACATGGTTGACCCAGAATTCTATTTCACAGAGCTTTAATTAATTGACATGTTCTCATAGTAGGTTTCCTGTTTTTCACCCGAACTAATCTCCACCTACCAGGCACTAGGCCAAACTAATTTCACCGCCATCATAATTTTTTATGGACGTAATCCCAGTGTGACTTATAATCATGTTGATGTCATTATATTCCGAAAGCTAAATTACATTGGATCTGAGATTATGATACTCAAAGCAACTATAGTATATTCACAACAGACAGAGTTATACAGCAATGAGACCAAAGAATCAGGGGACAAACACTTTGGCATCACAGGTACAGGGTGGTGCTAAAATATTTAATGATACCTCTAAATTTGTCACCTATGTCCACATATAGACTTATCGATGAACCCAAGTTCCATAATGGTCAAACAGTAGAAACAAACGCCACTGTTGTAGTTTTATTAAAATTATCTTCAACACGAGATACAGGAAGACAAATCTCAAGTTGGCGAATCATTCGGTCTAGGATCGTAAGAAAAATACAAAAAGATGTGTGGATCCTCTCATGTGTTCTTTATGTGGTACATATTTTTTATATATTTATCTGCAAATTACTATGCACATTAAAAGACTCAAATGAAGATCTTATTCTAAATAAAACAAAACATACTATACTATAGTTTAGATTAAAATAATACAATTAATGAGTTCACAATTTTTCGCGGAGACAATGGTTATGTATGATACCTTTTGGTGAGCATGTAGTTGGAACAGTATCCCTATCATGAAGTGTAACATTGCCGTTCACCTTCCTGTCGCCCCCACGCTGAGATCCTTTCCTGGAAAGGTTCCGCTGCAACTATACCGTTGAAATCGATCAATGACGTGAAAAAATATTGAGTAATAATAGCCAATATTGAATAACTCAACAAGTCAACTTCGGGTGGTGAGTTAAGTAAGGGATACATAAAGGTGAAACTTAAATGGTTGTATTAAATAGCTTCATCAAATTTTCAACGTTTCATTAATTTAATTTTATAGTTAAAGTGAGGGAATTGAGGGGTGGAGAATTAATAATAATAATAATGGAGCTTGAGAAAGACATTCGATTTCAATGGCCGCAAAGGTTTAACAGTTGATAACGTGTGTGTTCTCCTTCTCACTTTCATTAATGCCCCAATTATTAGTGTACATTGTACTAATTGCAAGAAGAACAAAACACCACCGATCCTGCTTTGGTTGCAATATATGCCTAATATAAAGTAATTATCGAGTGGTAAAATACTATTTAAAATAGAACAAAAAAAGGATCTTACTGTAATTCTTGAATTAGTGTTGATGCTATCTTTGTTGATGGTGGGAGGAGAGAAGGAATCCATGTCAATCACAAAGCTATCAGCTTCGTCAGCTGAATACTGAAACGCGTTTATGTGATCTGAAACAGAGATTCTCTGGGTACCCATGTTCTTCTGTTCGGATTCCAAAGCCTCGCGAGAAGAAGAATCACCAGAATTCTGCAAAAACCAAACCCATGTCAGCAAAGCTACAAGGATTAAGAATTACGAAGGAGTATGATGACCGAAAATCGAAGAACCCGAAGACCCAAATTTTCAATGGAACAGTCTTAAGCGAGAAAAACCGCAAAAGAAATCCTTACCAACCCAGGAATTTCTTCCCTTTCCATCACTTTTTAATAGAAAGAAGAAGAAAAAAGGGATAACGAAGGAGGAAAAGTCGCGTATGGAATGGGGCACAGCTCAGGCTATAACTACACAGCACCTGATTGTAAATGAAAACGAACCCCTTAAGTCAAAACGCTTAAGATTATATATATATATAAAAAAAAAAAAAAAGGACATACCCGTGAACATACAGAGATTTCTTCTTTGTTCCTTTTTCGGTTGCAGGATTGTAGGGAAAGTGATTGTAACAGTGAAAATGAGTAAAGGGTGGCAAAGGACAGTTAGGAAGGTGTTGGTTTGTGGTGGTGAAATTTTTTGTGGAAATGGAAGAAAGAAATGGACTTATAACAACTCTTGTTTTTGTCTGATTAGAAGTGGGTGATTTTTTTTGGAAGAAAGAAAGAGGAAAGGACGAGAGAATGGATGGGAAGAGTGTAAGAGGAAAAGAGAGAGAAGGACATCGCCATCATCATCATGATCATGCGGATTGTGGGGTTTCTTCTGTGAGAGAAAAGATATGCATACATAAACACAGAATGAAGAAGGACTCCGTCTTAACCTTCTTTTCTCTCGTGCTTTGTTTAATCTTTATACCACCATGTTTACTTTTCTGCTCTGTTATATCCTGTGTACTTTACTTTGAATCTGTGACGTGTAGCAGATAAGTACATCTTTGCAGGGGACAACTTTTTATTGAACTGTAATAATTAAAATTTAATGACAGTGTAAGAAAATGTTTCAATTATTAATCAATAATAAATAAAATATTATGAACTTAATTTTTTTTTTCATAAATTGCAAAAGGAAATGGAGCTCAATTATACATTTTACTATATAAAATAGTTTTTAACTTATTTTTTAGTAAATTATAACGAGTAGATTTGAATCTTAATATTGTTGAACAGGAAAGGATAATGATCATTACTTTTTGCTATTTCTGGAATAATTTTGTTTTAAAAAATAATGTCCTAAATGTACGCTTTCGTATGATTAAGGAAAATAGTTTCAATAAACCATTTTAAGCATATCAATCCATTTTGCACTTACTCCTATATTCTCTTTTAATCATTGTTGTTGTTATTTATTCTTATCCTTATTATAAATTTGGAAAACAAAATTACCTTTATCTACTAAGTAACTTTTTTAAGGAAACTTAATTTTGTCTCTTCTCTCTTCAAGAATAAATCGTGAATTAATAGTTATCATCTTAAAATCCAAATTCTTTTAAATTAATTATACATATTTTAACCAATTTAAACTGTTTTATGTTTTGATTTATATGTTTAAAGTTTAACTAAAAAATACTAATTTAAAATTCAAACTCATATTTAAAATACTAATTTTAAATTCTTAATCACTTACGAATCGAACAAAATTTCACTATTTTAAAATTTATAAACATATCTATCACAAGTCAACTTGAGTTTTGACTTGACGGACCAATAGTTCAGCTGTCAGTCAGTTAACCCAATTTGTTGAACTAAAATTTCCGTTTGGATTTGGTTAGGCCAAATATTTTCATAACGAATAAGGGATAATATGTTTTAATTGACAAATTTAATTTAATTGGACAACACAGCTGAGAACAACGTATGATTGATCTATCTAAAATATGAGGAAAAAATCAAAATCAATATATACGTATCCATTTGACATGATTGATTTATCTAAAATATGGAGTAGAAAATTAATATAGTTTTAAAAAAATAATTTAAATTTCTGTTATATTTTTGTCAAGTCAATTAAATTATATAAATTTTATAATAGTTCGCTTCATCTATTTTTAACTTCATTAAATAAGTAATCTTTTCCTTAATTTATCTTTTCTCGAATTCAATTTTTTTGTATTTCTCTGCTCGTAACCAAGATAGTCATCCGATAATTTAAAATTCGAGTAAACACCGTGTGAGTAACTTTCCTACTTTTCCTTCAAACTTGCACAGTACTTTCTTTATCAACCACTAACTACTCAACTAAAAACCATAAATTACTAACACTTGAGTCAAATTGTTGATAGAATTTAATTTTAAAATATAAAAAAAATTAATAGGTCAACTAATGAAAATTACTTAAACTTAAATACAAAGTAAACAAAACTTTATCGTGGACAAATTTATAGTGAATAATAATACGACAACCTTATTCTTAATATATTAATACAAACTCTTTATTATATACAAGGGAAGAAATCAAATTTAACAGGTAACTTTTTTATTAAATGTTTCTCTACGAACAGCTTGCTTTGAGTTATAATTATAATTATAATTATATATATATATATATATATATATATATATATATATAAAATATATATATATATATATATATATATATATATATATATATATATATATAAATCAACCAATAATTCTTATAACAATAAGAGATAAAAAGTTGATGAGGGAAGAAGTAGAAATAGTTTGGGTTGAGGAACACATAGCGCTATCCTTAGATAGATAACACCCACATTGCATAGGGCAAGACACAATAGTATGCGCTGCTCTCCCAAGATACAACAACTTGGTCAGATCGATCGAGTGCAACGAAGGATTTATGAACCTTATGAACACCAATGTCTTAAAGATAATATAGAGAAGAAAAGAATAGCACTTTTGAAAAAACTCTAGTGTTTGTTGTTGTTCTTCCCATGCACCTAGGTGGTATTTATACGTAGAAAAAGGAGATACAAGAGTAAACTGTAATAAAAATATAGTTGTTAAACATAGGTTTTTTATTTTAATAATTTATTTTTTAAATTATATTAAAATATTTCCAACAGTAACCGCTACAACTACAAATGTGGTTTACAAAAAAAAAATATATTTGAAAATCTTTAATAAGAGGTATACAAATTAATCTTACACCATTATGATTATTTTGTTAATTATTGTATTGCATTCTTTTGTTTTTTGAATCCAATTTTAAATTTAATAAAGTTGTATCGGTTCTATATTGCAGATTATAATGATTTTCTAGACAATGAAATTATGTATGGATATTTATAACAGGTACATACATAAATCTTTAAAAAGTTAAAACTTCGTATTAGACAAAACAATGATTACTATAATTAGTGTTGTCATAATCCTGTTCAAGATTGTTACATTCACTTATAAACATGGAACATGGTAAAATTGATATCTCTTATTTTAAATCATATTTATCATCATTATTTAAAAATTAATACATATTTTTAACTTCTTCCTTTTTACCATTACTATAGAAAAAAATCATTTATCTAAAAAATAACCCGTGCGGGTCAAAATACTAGGTTGAACTTATATATTTATATATTTTTAATGACAATAAATAAGAGTAAATTAAAATAAATCACTTCCTTAGGTTGAACTTTAGTCTATGCATGTGATCACCTATGATGTATGGATGCGATACATGTATCAGATATGACACGTATCCGATATGTCAATACATTTATTTTTAAAATAATAAGATATGATACATGATAAATACATGATATATGAATATTGAAAAGTGTACAATAATTCTTAGAAACATAATAAATATATGATTGTTATTTGTGAATCCACATTAAAACTATATGTACTAAATTTGTCAACATAAAAAAATATAAATGATTGTCATTATAAAAGTATCATTATAAGACAACTCTTAAATAATGACCAATTTTAGTAACCAAAAATATGGTAGAGACAAATTTAGAGACCAATTATTTTGGTAACCAAAACCACATAGCTAATGTTAGTGACCAATTTAGAAACAAATTATTTTGGTAGTCAAAACCTTGGTAGCTAATGTTTGTGACCAATTTAGAAACAAATTCATAATAGAAACTCTTTTAATTATAAATATAGAGACCAATTATTTTTTTTTTTGAACTATTTTAGTTGACAATCATTTTTAGTTTTTAAATTGGTACATAAATTGGTCACTATATAGTGACTAATTTTTTTGTCATTAAAATTGGCCATTATTCAAAGATTTTCTTGTAGTGTACTACGACTTTATAAGTTAGATACTCCAGTAATAAATATTGATAAAATGTCCTAAAATATTTGACACATATACGTGACCCAAATTGAAGTATCGTCATAGATAATCACCTATCTATAGATGTTTTGATAATAAAATAAAAAAATATACAAATTATTTCATATTATTTTAAATGGCTCTAATTTCTAATTTCTAATTGATCGAATGAAACTAAATTCATTAAGTGAGAGAATTTTAAATAATAAATGTCAATAACAACTTCGAAAGGTTGCTTGGAAACAATTTAAGTTTATTTATTTCCTTTTCTATTGAAAAAATTTTTTAAAAAATAATAATTAAGGTCATTCGGTTATTACAATTGTTTATTTTTATTCCAAATACCTTTTCACACATACATATACTTTATTATTCAATTTGTTCTAAACTTAACATATCTCCTGTATTAAATCACAATATTTAAAAATAATTTATATTATTATAAACAAACTTATCATACTTTTTTATTATTTACTATTTTAATTAATTATTATTTTAAATAAATATTTTATAAATCCTACTATTATTTTTATATATAATAAAATATATTCTTATAAATATTTAATAAATCTTTATTTCAATAAACCCGTGGGTCAAAATACTAGTAAATATACATTCATCAATTCCAAAATGTGCATTCATCTTATTATTAATTTTTAATAATTAACTTTTAACAATTAAATTTTAATAACTATTCTTAATAAAAAAAACATATAACTACATAAACATTTCAAAAATTATATTTTACAAAATCCATACACAAATATAAAATTTAGATCATTTTATACACTTATAATTTTTTTTATCTTCCAAAATTTTACAAAACACCATAATTATTACTACATTATTTTTCTCCATCTTAAAATATTATATTACTTTATTTAAAATATATTATTTTTAATTAAAACAAAAATAAGAAAATAAAAAAATCCAACTTAGAATTGGGATTTGTGATAGGAAAGAATAATGCAAGGTGTTCTTATCGAAAAGGTCATCTACAAATGGAGGGGTCCAAATTATGGTTTGGGTGTTCGTGCGGGAGGGAGCTCCACCTGTAAAAGATTCTCTAATGTCTAAGTAAGTAAGAGTATTTAGTAGATTTGGTTAAAAGAGATTGTGAGTGAGTAAGCCAAGTGGAGCAACCTATATATATATATATATATATATATATATATATATATATATATAATATTTTGTGAAACCTGCGACATGGTTGATCGTGCTATGTGCAATTGAGGCTATAATATCTTACTGGATATGTGGGTAGTTGAGGTCGTGCTGTCGAGATTGGTGGATGCGTGAAGACATGGTCAAGGGGATGTAATGGATGTGTTGGGCCTTATCCTCTGCTGGGCCAGGTAAGTACACAAGGTATCAATGAAAATAAGAAATTCACGAAGTAAAAATGAAAAAAGAGGGCAAACATGTTTTTTTTTATGTTAACATGTGACGAGATAACCTCATATGTCCATGTCGACAACATTTTCCTAAGAAACATAACTTAAAATAACTAATAAAGGATTAAGGTAACTAATCACAATTAAGGAAACCTTAAAGTTAGATACACTTATTTATTATAGGCTCATGAAGTACAAAAGCTCATACAGGTACTATGAATAGGCTTTGTTTCACAAGGTATGCCATATGATTCAATTATTACAGTATTTATTGTTGACTTGAGCATCAGAGTGGTTTTGTAGGCTTATCGACCAACGACTTGGACCTACATACAAGAACGCATTTCTGATTTGTAAGAACATTTTGGCGAACCCACCGTGGGGTCGAGTTGGATTCTACAACATATATGGTTTCTACTCGCAATATGACGAACAACGACAAAATGGACGAGATAAAGATTCTTGTAAGTAATTTTAGCTAGTTGGTGATGTTGTTGGAGTTGGAAAGGGAGTTGTCTGAGTTAAAGATGAAGAACGTAGAGGAGATGGACGCCTTGAAGAAGGAAAATGCAATGATGAAGAGGAAGTTGGAGGAGGTTGACCACGATAACTCCAAACGGGTTCATACTAAGACGCTCAAGACCAACATTTTGAAGTCACCCCCTTTGACTATGGTTGAGAGTAAGCAAGGAGCTTCACATCAGATAAATAACATAGTTAACATCCCTCTCACTACCATACTGGACAAAGACATCCCTTCACGGATGAAATCATGGAGACCCCCTTACCTGGTAATTGGAAGGGTCTAGCAAATGATGGGTATGGCATCACCACGAATCCATATGAACACATGGTTTTCTACCGAGTGACGCAGATCTACCATGCTTGTACACCACTAACAATGCAATTTTCTATTGAGTTTTTCCCACATCGGTGAAGGGCACAACCGTGAGTTGGTTCACCCGACTCCCTCCCTATCAGTAAATTGGTTCAAAACGTAGATAACCGCTTCAAAACACGGTTGGTACAAGTCAAACTCAACACATAACTTTAATCATCTTGGTTAATGTTCGACAAGAAAATGGGGAGTCCCTTAGAACGTTTATGGAACATTTCGACAAGGTGGCCATAAATATCTAGAATTTCAATACTGAGGTTGCGTTACATTATATTTATAACAACGCTAAGGTTCAGACCATTCGTGGATGGCCTATGTAAGAAGCTGGCTACAAACTTGGAGGAATTGAGGCAACGATACACAAAGTTCATGCAATTGGAAGAGCTCAGGGAGTTCAAGAATAAAAGTATTCATGCAAGAATGGTAGTTCCTTAATATTAAGAAATCAAGTGGAAGTACATATATTATAAAAAGTATTAATGAAAAAATCTCTTTCATATTTTCACTACTTTATATATATATGATTTATATTAGTAGTATAATTATCATATCTATTTTCCTTAATGAGTTCTTATACTTAATATCATGACCATAAAAGGATACAGTACGACCATGTACCAAACACATGTCAATACATATATATTAATCATGTGCAAACAAACATTGATGAAGAACTATTTTAGTTCTAAGACTTATGGTGTTTAGAGTCAAGAAAACCCAAGAAATATTCTCATTGGACATTAAGATAACCAAATGGTTATCTAGATGTGAAATTGTACTTCCAAGGATTCACAAGAGAGGAGAGGATTCAATTAAACAAAAGAATAAAAACACAATATATAAGAGGGAAAGTAGCATGAAAGGCTAGAAGGGGGAGGGAAAAGAGGTGTAATCACACCACTTGGGGAACAAAGTCATACCAAGATAAGCGGGGATGTTGCCACTTGAGATTGTGCTCAAGATAAGACTAAGAGGAATAAACACTCAAGAGAGAGCTCACTCACAAGGTAGTCAAATATATGGCATCACACTCAAAATATTCAACCTTGTTACAAGACAAAGAGGTCTCCTTTTATAGCCAAAGGAAAGGACCTCTTAATGTAACATCTCAACCGAATATTACAGATTTAAATAATAAACTAAAATAAGAAAAAAAATTCATTAATTATAAATCAATTTCCCAAAAATGCAGGAAATTTCAAACTTTATGGTCGTAATAAATATTCTCAAATATTCTTAATAGGCTCCATTCTGCTAAAATCTTTTCTAAATTTGACATGAAGTCTGGATTTTGGCAAATACAGATCCAAGAAATAGATCGATACAAAACTGCATTTACTGTTCCTTTTGGGCAATACGAGTGGAACGTTATGCCATTTGGACTTAAAAATGCACCATTTGAATTTCAAAAAATAATGAATGATATTTTCAATTCGTACTCCAATTTCACAATTGTTTACATTGATGATGTGTTAATATTTTCTCAATCCATAGATCAGCATTTTAAGCATGTTAATATCTTTATTAACATTATTCAACAGAATGGCTTAGCTG
>Ga0214545_1000727_pt1 | contig 56041 bp, 17 predicted proteins | sample CNSS4metaG_FD_160064 | JGI IMG/M metagenome (GOLD analysis project Ga0214545, IMG submission 160064) | Root nodule microbial communities from cowpea collected in UCLA plant growth center, Los Angeles, California, USA - CNSS4 | ecosystem: Host-associated > Plants > Roots > Nodule | place: USA... | reverse complement strand
AAAAAAAAAAAAAAAAAAAAAAAAAAAAAAAAAAAAAATAAAAAAAAAAAAAAAAAAAAAAAAAAAAAAATATATATATATATATATATATATATATATATATATATATATATATATATTCATTAAGAGACTTTTTTTATAGTTAATTTATTTTATTTTATTTCTTTCATTAAGAGGTTTTTTTTAAGTTAATTTATTTCTAAATATTATTTATTTTTAATATATAATATAAAATTAAGTTAGATATATAATTTTAAATATTCATAAACATATATGTATATTAATATTTTATTTTATTTTTAAAATATAAATTGAAAAAATTAAAAATTTACGGTACAAATAAATTTTAAAAGAAATTAACAGTTAAAAAATAAAAATTAAATAAAATAAAAAAAAAAAAAAATATATATATATATATATATATATATATATTTATATATTTTTTTAAATTAATATTTTATTTAATTTATTTCAAAATATTATTTATGTTGTTTATATCACATAAAAATAAATTATATATATATATATATTATTTTATTCTTAAAATATATTAAACAAATTAAAAAATTAAAATAAAATTATATTTTAAATAACAGTAAAAAAAATTAACTAGAAAACAAAATAATAAAATTAAAGAAAAATGTATATTTGTACCAATTATATATATATATATATATATATATATATATATATATATATATATATCTCGGATGTCGACCTTCGTAACGGATAAAAATTAAAAATAAAATAAATTAGACTTCCATTTCAGATCGCTCAATCTAATTCACACTTTCAAATCTGTGATTATATACCAAATCACCTCATTTGAAAAAATAAACGAAATTACAACTAGATATGACAAAAATACTTATACTAGTGGATATTCTCAAATAAAATTTGTCATATAGTTGGTATTTATGAGTAATGGGTATTATAAACGAGTTAGGTATTGATATCATACTATTCCCACATGTGTATACTTATTACTTGCAAAAAATTAAAATTAAAATTTAATTTATATTTAATTGAATTTTTATTTTGCTTTATTTTTTTGTAATTTTATTTTAAAAATTTATAAAATATGTTTTTTTAAATATTTACGGATATCCACGGATATTTGTAAGTTTTAAAATAGTTGCAGATATATTTTAAACAGATACCCAACGATTAAATAGACGAATAGTGAGTGAATTTTTTATTGTGAGTCAGGTTGCAGATAAACACTATGTGTACCCAATCTGACCTATTATCATCCCTAGTCATTGCTACTCCCACAATCCTTGCAGAACCTACCGAAAACTTGCAAGCCATTAAATAAACTTGTACCTCTTCTCATTGCTAGAATGAGCAAAGACTTGGAATTGTGAGTTATGGCTTTCGTTTAGCTGCATGTTGCATACGACAAATACAAATACAAATACAATATAAAAAAACAAAGAAGAAGCACATATATGCAGTCACCACTAAGGAGAGATGAGGCACGAAGCAATGTTCAAAGCACATAGGGCAATACCATTTCATTATTCTTTATTTTAAGGATTAAGTATGTTTTTAGTCCCTGAACTTTTATCTAAAATTTGGAATTCGTCTTTGTCTAAAACTTTTATAAATTTTGGTCACTAAACTTTAAAAATGAATGAATATAGTCATGTTAACTCAATTACGTTAACTTTTTTTTTGACATGTCAAACACATCTCTCAAAAGATATTAAATCTGAAATGTGTCAAACGATATAAATAACTTCAATACTAACATAAAACGCGTTCAACACATCAAAAAAAATTTAACTTAATTTGGTTAAAAAGACTATATTCATTTATTTTTAAAGTTTAGGAAAAAAAATGTATCGAAATTTTGGTTAGAAACAAATTTCAATTTTAGGTCAAAGTTCAGGGACTAAAAACATAATTAACCCTTATTTTAATTTGTTTTCAAAAGGGTAAATGAGACATTTCAAGTTATGAGATGCAGGAAGGAAAAAGGGGTGCAGAAAGAAAAGGCCTGTAGGTGTGTAGATAGTTTGGCCCAATTGTTCATAGCTTTTACTATTTGCAGCAGCATCTTAGCTATTTAGTATAAAACAAAAATCTGCTTATTATTATTATTTCTATTCGAAGCACCTTTTTTACTAATCCACACTGTAGTTACAACACCTATTTTTTAACCGCATCCACAGCATACATTTTTTCTAATCAAGATCCAATTAAACTATTCTTTATTATCTAATTATTAAGATAATCATTATCTATACAGTCTTTTATTTATTTTATTCCAGTAATATACGTAAATTAAATTACTAACAATTTAATTATATATAATCGTTTAATTAAAAAAGCCATTATATAACCTGTAAATATTGACCAAGGCAAATTAATTAACTGTAGTTACATGTCTTAATTTCTTCATGCCAAACACTTTTATTTTAAATTATTTATGCGCTTGTATTTACTTTTTTATTGTATTAAAAATAATGAAATTAATAATTCATTTTTTATTATTATAATTATAAAATTATATATTTATAATTTAATTATAAAGAGTCTTTGATTTTTAAATTAAAAAATTATTAAGTCTATAACAAATCAACTACTAATGAATTTACCATTTCACCCATTCTTATTATGTTGACACGTGTCCGATGTTTAGGTTTTTCGGTCTTTTTGTAACATATAACAATATTTTGTTTTTTCTATCACTTCTTTACTTATATTATAGCAATAATTTCACACTTAGTAGGTTGTAGGATTTATGAGTTGTAACTGTTATTGCTTTTTAATGTAGGTGCGTGACCTCATCATTAGTGCACACATGAAATGACTATTATTAGCACAAGTGTATCAATAATTCTCTTGAGGTATAATTTGTAGTGTTAATACTTTAAAGGAAATGTTTTAATTGAAGTTAAAGATTGCCAGATAATACTATATCCTTAGACAGTGAAAGTTTGAGAAGATCATTTAGTTACAATAATGAATGACATGAAAGTTTGATATGAATGACAGTAATTGGATTTTTGTTGTTGTTAAAGCAATGAATTCATACTTTATGTTTTTTCCTCATGGTATATATATTTTTAATTACTTTATATTATGACAAAGTAATTCGTTCACCTTTTATTTAATTGATTGCCCTCCACAATGATCATAACTCACCTTAGTATAAGATGCCATTTCTGTTTCATTGAATGTATCTTTAGAATTCGAAGATTTGAGGTCATAGAATTTCAAAATGCTCATAGCTAGAGAAGTATTTGGTTAACGAGGTTTTAGTCGTATATTGTAAAATACTATCTTCAATTATCCTATAATGTTCTTTGGAAGGATTAGAGTAGTAGAAAATAGTTTAATTCTTTACTATTGTTATTCTAAATTTAATGTAAGATGTGACATATTACTTATTACCAATACAATGTTGCAGGATTAGATGAAACTATCTTGGTAATGACAGTGTCAACAAATTCTGGATTAAATGAAACCAAACACATTGATGGTGCCCATGCAAGTGTCAACAAATTCTCAATGTTGCAGAAAATGCCTTCATTCAGAGCAAAATAGTTACAATTGAATATTATTCTCTTACCTCCTAGATGCAAATAAAACTATCATTCTATTTATGTTTTAGTTCTTTTTCTTTTGCGAGTTTGAATTGACATGACAACTAAAATTTTACTTTAATTAAACTTTGTATTTGGCATCTACTATTTGCAGTACATTGTGGATTTCCAATGACAAATGTGAAAGAGATTTGTATTTGGTCGTTATGTCTATAAACCATCTATGATGATGGTATAATTTGTAGTCCTTGAGTTATTCACATGCTTTTCTTATTTTATTTAATGACCTTTAGGATTAATGGAAATCAAATTAGAAATTTATGGAAAAGGCAATTTATAAGCATGTATGGGATGAACAAATCAACAATTTATTTCTTCAGAAATGGATTATCTTTGATGTGTGATAGGATTATGCCACCTAAGTGAAAGTGTTCTTTGGAAATTAGATCTTTTGAAAATATTTTTTATTTTTATAGTTATTATCTTATTATTAGTTACATTTAAAGTAATGTTTAATTAGGTGATAACTATTATGCTAATAATTCGTTTTTTGTATTATTATTCTAGAATCTCACATTAGTATGTTGCTGAAATATGGATACTTGAAAAATATTTTAAGGAAGTTTTTAATTTTTCATACATATAATTATTTTTTCTAAACATATACCAAATTCATTTTGATTTTGATTCATCTTCAATTTCTTATTTAATTTATAGCTTTCCATTCAACACTACTGTTGTAGCTATGTAATTGTGGTTGTAGCTATTGTGTAAAATACATTTTTGTCTGTAGTGAAGTAAGGTTGAAGTAAAGAATTACTTAGAATAAAATTGTTCACTGTACATTGATATATAAGGCTATTTTTTATGTTTGAACTTAGTTGATTGTACATTTACATGATTAGCATTGAATTTGAATCAACAGATGCTAAATAAATGTATCATTAAGTTCCTATTTGAATTTTCAATAATTGTGCGACATTAAACATAATAAAGTTTTATCTTTTGAAACCTTTCGTATAGTTAAAATCTTTAAAACCTTTCATAGTGTACCTTTCATATTATTATCTGTTTTCTATTATTATCATTATTATTGTTATTATTATTATTATTATTTAAGTGTATGTCATTTATTGTTCTGATTTCTTTTCTTATAAGTGTACAGGTGTTGCACAATTTTTCTTGTAGTTGTTTGTCTTTTACACTTTGTCTATGAACCTCACTTTTACATTATGTTAAAAATATGATATTTTCTAGGGTAATCAACATATGCATATATATTTAGCCGATGTATGTTTGTGTGCCACTTAATATTGATGTTAACGGTTGAGTTTAATCCTTTTATTTTTAAATTATTATGAAATTGGCAAACTAATCTATAGATATTATTTTAGGTGATACCCTCATTTCCAGTGATACTAGCAACATTGCTTATGGTACAATTTGAGGTATGCATTTATTCATATTTAAGGTCATTCCCATATTTAAAAAGCCTACTCTTTTGAAGCATAGATGCCAGAACCTAAGAGTTGAGTTGTATCTGTTTCTTAATATTATGATTAATTAGATTCTCCCTCGATCTTCTTCATATTTGGTGAGAGTCTTAAATAACCATGACATGGTTTCTAAGCTAAAATTAATTGATAGTAATGGACTTCATCATAACAAAAGTAAATTATAGCAATTTGATTTTCTATGTCCTTCTTCATATGTTGATATTGTTATAGATTAGGCTCATTGTTTCGTTTAAATTTTTAGGCTGGACGGACTATAATAGCATAAGCATTGATAAGAGGGCTTCCCATAATTCTCAAATAAGATGGTGAAGAAGTTTGATAGCATAAAGGAAGTTGCTTTTTTGTTTTCAATTAACTTAAGATATGACAATATCCAACAATTTGTGAACTACATTTTTTTATCTAAAAAGCATGTAATTAGTGTTGGGATAAATTTATATATGTTTTAAACCCTATGCTTATTTTATCAGTATATATAATATATAATTGTTTTCAATATTGTCCAATATTTAGTTTGAAAAGAAAATTTCTATTATCAGTTATTTTATGTGTTTAGAATTGTATGTCCTTTGAAAAAAAAAAGACATTGACTGAAGATTGAAGCTTTGTACATCTACGACCTATTGTAGAAGTTGTAATTGTTATTGATACACTATGATCAATATTCTTTCAATATTCAAGGGGAAATACTTCTATAGTTGCAGATTTTCAATCTATTGTTGTTGACATTTTGTGTGCTTATTCTTCTTTTTCATCAAGGAACTAAATTACTATCAGCCTTTCTCTTTATAGTTTAACATTGGCAACCTACTGTTGTTATTCAGTGGCCTGTTACATGATAGTTTGACCTTTTTTCTCATTAGATGTTCAACTTTTTATTTTCTGTTGATAGATGAAGGTTTAATAAAACAATTGTATCTCTTATAGTATTCAACTTATGATTTTCTATTGACAAAAGGCATCTTATATACAATATAGCGTGATGTAACAATTAATTACATATGGTCACTAAAGTGGTTTTGAACAACTATCCTTTCTTTGCTCTCAATAATCTTTTAGCAGTATAAAAATTAACTACTATTCATATATGCTTCATTAATTTCTTTCATATTATGCTTGAAGGTTTAATGCCACTGACTTCTTGGTAAAACAGAAAGGTAAAAGTCTATTAATGGTTGAAGATTCTATGAACCACAACTAATTTGAGTTAGTCCATTCTATGCGTACTACAATAAAGCTTGAAAAATAAGAATAGAATGTATGAGATACACAGACACAAAATAACAAAAGGAATGGCTACTTTGTGTTGAAATTTGTGGTAACAATTTATGTTGTATATTTAGTTTCTTCCAACTTATATATGATAATATTATGATATGCTTTTATATTATTGTTTCCTTAGAATTCTTTTGTCTATTCAATTTCTTAATAAATTTGTCTCTTCAAGGTCCAATTGACTTGAATCAAAATTATTGGCGAGTATAAATCTAGATGATCCTGTAGTTTTTTTTTTTCCTCTTCCTTAAAATGAATTACATTTTCTTAGAAGTTAAAACTTTATAATTTCCTATTAAGAACAAATTCTTTGCCTTTTATTTTTACTTTACCTTTAGTTTTAAAGGAAATATATTTATCGATGATTTTGAAACATTTGATATATCTTTTTATATGAAGTTTCTACATATCTATTGCACTAGCAATACAAGATCATTTATCCCGAAGTAAAAATGGTATAATTTAAGTTGGTGCTCCCTTTGTTTGTGGTGTAGTTAATTTTTGTTGTTTTTTTAAGTGTAGTGAACTTGGTTTCAGTCATCTTTTAATATTATGTTAGAAATCTCACCATCTTTTAACATTATGTTAGGAATCTCATGTATTTTTATGTGGTTAGATTTTAATCAATTTAATATTCAATTGATTACTCTTACTATGTTGATTTAGTACATAATAAAATAATTTTATTTTGCAAAAAAGTATAAATTTATAATTAGTATTTTCATGTATATGTTCACATGGTTTTTTCAACACAAGTGTATTTAAAAGTAATAAAATGATAGAATCATAGATGTAAATTTTATGTATAAATTCATTTTCCAAGTTTCTTATCCAGGAGATACAAAAGTTGTTTTAAACTTTTTATTTTAAATTTAAAATTTTCCAAGTTAACGTTTAATCTTTAAAAATATCACGTCAACTAAAAATATAATTAAAATATGAATTAATAAAATTTTGTATTATATAAGACTAAAATTAATTTAATAAAATTTAATTAAATTCAAAATTTATTTTGTAAAAATAACACTCTACAAAACGGCCTATTAAATATATATATATATATATATATATATATATATATATATATATATATATATATATGATAACATTTGTAATAAATATAATGTTGATATTTTTAGAATAAAATCGTGCCTATTTTCTATTAATTTTTATTTACTTTTTATGTTCTTTGGGTTTCGTTAACTTTTCGATTTTTAGATAATTTATTCTATAACTTTTTTGTGATGTCTAACATTTTCATTATTAAAAATATTTAATATTTATTTTTTCAACTTTGACCTGAAAAAGTACACAAACAAACAGGTGCGTTTGCAAAATTTATACAATTTCATTGTTTTTATTGTCTAATAATTTCATTATTAAAATATTTATTATTTGTTATATATTGGTGCCTACACAGTATTTGAACAATTAAGTATGCAGAATAATATGTATTGTAGTGATTTTGTGTAAATACAAATTTTGTCTTAGGTTAAAAACTATGAGTACAAATAGTGTGTTAGTAGTTACCATATTTGGTAATCGGTAACCAATTTCATCAAATTGAGATTGAAAGAATATATGACATATTTTTATTGTTACATATAACTAGGATTAAGTGTTTAAAAAAATCTCATATTTATAAGATTCTTTTTTCTTATAATTAACTCTACATTTTCTAAAATAAAATATTATAGTAGAATATAATGATTTGACTGTTATGTGTAAATGAGATATATAAGATTGAAAAACTAATTTAGAAATATAACAAAAACGCCTTGACAATAGCCTATAATGAATATATAAAATATTTTAATATATCTTTTTTAAATAGTTGATTAACTTATTTATCATTATTACATTAACATGACTTTTATTTTCTTACATTATCTATATATATTATATATTATATATAAAACTAATTTAGAACTTATATCAATAACTATAAAAAAAATTATACCACGCCAAAAGATCCGTGTGTATGCATAAATTACATTGGAAAATATATTCACTTATATTCTACATTTATAACTCACATATGTCCATCCTAATATGATATAGAGACGTATTTAACTCAATTCTTATATTATATATTATGAATCAAAGTTTTAACCTTGTTACTTAAACTTTTTTTAATAGATATTAAATGTACAATAATTTAAGTTTAATTTCATTTTTTTTTATGCTTTCATTTGACCAATTCTTTTCGATATTTCATTGACAAATTTTAACCTATTCGTATTATATTTATTTTGTACGGAATTTATATTTACTATTACTTATCATATATTTTTAAGTATATATAATTATAATATTTGATACAATCATACAAATAAATTATTAATTTAAATATAATAATAAATGTATTATTTTTTATTACAAATTAAAGAAAAGAGGATTTTATGAGAAAGTAAATTGACATAAAATGGTGAAAAGTTTTTATCATTTTTCAATTTTTTTTTAATTTAAAAAAAAATAATTAGCATACAATTATATCCATTAATAAATTTATTTACTTTCTAATAATCTAAATGCATAATTAAAGATTTTGTACTTATTTCTTTTATTTTTATCTATATTCAAGCTAAATTTTATTTATTTAACTGAACTATATTATTTTATATAAATGTTTGGTTGTTCTTGAATATGTAATAAACTGTAATTTTTTTATTATTATTATTAACAAAATTCACTCTAACAAACTTTTTCTTTAAAAAATACAAATTAAATAGTTAAATGACACCTAACTATTCACTTTTATTTTATATGGGATTTATAGTATATTTAGATTAGTATTTTTTACCTGATGATATTTTAATTAATTGTGTTTATTCTACGAATCTTATTATTATTTAAATTAATATTAACATTAGTTATATTAGTATTAGTAGTATTAATATTATTATTATTGATTATTTATATTATTATTATTATTAATATTAGTATTATTATTATTATTAGCATCGATATTAACAATAATAATAATAATAGTATTATTATTATTATTATTAATCAATCATTCCTATCATATATATATATATATATATATAAATATATATATATATATATAAACAAATGAACAAGAAAAAAAAGAAATCAAGGAATTTTATTTAATATAATATTTAATTAAAATGTCTAATGAGAAATTTAGTCATAACATTACTAATAAATTACTATGTCAATTTTATAATTTATTACAAATAAATTCATATTTAAATGTTATTTTTTTATCTTAGTATTTATCATTAAAAAAATAATAATATCTTTGATTCATCATATCTCAATATCTTTCGGTAATTTTGTCTTACTGTTTTGTTTATCTGTTTATGATATATGCATATGTTTTTATTTATAAATTTTAAGGTTTTTATTTTGTCTACATCTCACTTTTATTTTCTACGAGATCATATTTCAATTATTATGTGCCTATATTGTTATTTGAATTAACATTAGAATTAGTAATAGTAATATTAGTCTTAATAGTTATAATATTAATAATAATTTTAAGTAATAGTAATTATTATAAAAATAATAATAATTTAATATAATTTATTTTTTTATTAAAATTTATTAAATAATAGTTTTTAAAATATAATATTTTTAATTAATTTAAAAATTATTTTATATAATTTTACTATAAAGGATATTTTAATAATTTTCAAATTTTATTTTCATTACTTTTTATTTAATTTATCATATCAGTCAAATCATTTACTAACTTTTATAACATTTATCTTTAAATTTACTCACTTTATCTTCTAAATCCACTTAAAGAAACACAAAAAAATAGTTATAAATTTTATATGTGCAGTCCGATGTTACTATGAGAGATTTTCCCACAAGTATGTAATCTATAACAATATATAAAGAGATCCCTCTTTTGTGTCTACATTTGAAAGTACCAATTTTACCCTTTAAAATATAATTATTTATTAAATTTTTTAAAATTTACTGTTACTTTTATAAATTTTTTTTATAAAATCGTTTATCTATTCTTTTTTTTTTCTATTTATCAACAGTTATTCTCCCATATTTTATGATATATTTCATTTTATTTTTAATAAATATAATTTTTTATATATTAACTTAATAACATTACATTATCATCATCAACTAACATAATATCAGGTATATTTAAAAAATGCGTACACACAGACGTTTTCGCACCTACGTGTACGCTAGTATTAACTTAATAATATGTTAGAAGTGAAATTTAAAACTAATTCAACCCTACAAAATTAACGATTTGTCCCAGTTATATATATTATGAAATTGTTTTATGGTATTTCCAACCATATTAAATCAGATCCAAATTCTTTTTTCCTCTCTTTGAATGTAAATATAGTCAAAAAATTATTTTTCATTTGAAAGATAGTCCAAGAAAAAACCAGTGGTGGTGTCGTATTGTGACACTAGGAGAGATAAGAAAATATGGTAAGTATCTTCCATGCATAATGCATGTAGAAATGGATGTTGATGCCTTGCATGCTCCTTTTTCAATAAGAGTTTGAGAAATTGACAAGAGACATTACAATGGTAACGGACCCATGGAGACATACTATTGATGAAGATCACATGCATTCATTCAGAACTTTACTGTCAAAGCCAAAACATAGTCAGACACCCTCCTCCAATTATTTTCATGCCTCCTATCTTTATATTTTTATTACTAATTTCAATTTCTATATGGCTAATAATATTTACTATTATTTTTATTAGTAAGGTTGTTAAAAAATACTACATAATTTGAATCCTACATATATCTCCCTTGTTTTAAGTAATATACAACTAATTGATTAAATCATAAGATGTTAATTTATATTTTATTAAAATTTATTGGTTTAATAAATTTAAAGTCTCATTATTAATTTTATTGTTATTTTAAATATCAGGGTATATATATTTTTAATCTCTAAATTCCGAATCAAAATCAAAAAATGTTTAGGTTTCACAAAATTTTATTTTCAAACTTTAAAAATTAACAAATGAAGTTCTTTTAATCTAACTGTAATGTTTGTCAAAATTAAAATTGATTATTGTTCCAAACTTTTAGAATAAAGTGTTGTATCTTAATTTTGAGTGAGAATTATATTTTCGAAACTTTTGTTACAATTTAGTCCATTAACTTTAAATGTATGGATTTAATCATTTTAATAAAATTTTATTAATTTATTTGACATTTCTAACATGATTCATTATAGCATTTGAGGTGTTTACGTCGTTCGATACATTTCCATTTCAATGTTAGATAAAAAATATGTTTGAAACTTCATACAAACATAATAAAATTTATTTAAAATAATTAAATTTACGTGTTTCAAAAATTGAAAGACTAAATTGAAATATAATTTTTAATTTTCAATAAAATTTAAGAAACCAACAACTTATTTAATCCTTAAAAATAAATTGATATAGTTATTTAAATCCAAAAACAACCTTTCAAATTACCATTTGATCTATAAAGTGTTAAAGTATGTAAAAAATTGGGACATTCTGAAATATTATTTAATACATAAAAATATTTAACACATATTTGTTTATAAAATTTTATAAATAACCTATATAAAAATTTAAGATAAAGTTATCTGAGTTTCGCACCAAAATTAAGATTATGGTGCTAAAAAATATACTTAACTCAATAAAATAATATTATGTATGAATTGCACAAGATAATCAGTGTGTCTAAAGTGATAATTACTGGAATCGCCAATGATGAGAGCATTTCTTCTGGTCGACCAACAAAAACCTGAACACCTCCTTCATTCTTCCCTTTCTCCATCCACACCACCATGTCAGAAACTGAATCTACTGTGGTGCCCAATTTCCTGGACGAGAACAGGGAACTCACCCAACAATGCAAGGACCTCATTCCCACTTTACCATTGGAGAAAGGTTGGCTCTCAAAGCATCTTCACCAGTACCAGGGCTTCTGGCACACCACAAGGCAGCTTCAAGGACTTCTCTCCTGCCAAAACCACTTCCAGGCTCATCACACCGATCTCCTCATCGTAACCATTCCCAAATCAGGCACCACTTGGCTCAAAGCTTGGACCTTTTCCTTACTCCACCGCCACAACTATCACCCAAGTGCACAAAACCACCCTTTGCTCACTCACAATCCCCACTTTCTTGTTCCCTTCTTGGAACTTGATCTCTACATTGACAAACCCTCACTCCCTGACCTCTCCGCAATGCCCTCTCCAAGGCTCTTCTCCACCCACATGCCCTATGTCTCACTCCCAGAATCTGTCACACAAACGTCTTGCAAGATCGTTTATCTCTGTAGAGACCCCAAAGACGCTTTCATCTCCCTCTGGCATTTCACAAACAGGCTCAGGCCACAAACCATGCTGCCCAACTCTCTCCATCAGGCATTCCACAACTTCTGCAGAGGGGTCTCTCTGTATGGACCCTTTTGGGAGCATGTGTTGGAGTACTGGCAGAAGAGCTTGGAACACCCCGACAAGATCATGTTCATGAGGTTTGAGGAAATGAAACTCAACCCCGAATTCGTGTTGAAGAAACTCGCCACCTTTTTGGGGTGCCCTTTTTCCCGTGAAGAAGAGGAAGCTGGTCTGGTGCAAGAGATTCTCAAGCTCTGTAGTTTTGATAAGTTGAGCAACTTGCAGGTGAATAGGAATGGGAGGCTTTCATCTGGTGAAGCACACCGAGCTTTCTTCCGCCGTGGTGAAATCGGAGATTGGAAGAATCATCTCACTGCTGACATGGTTCAGCAACTCGATGCCATCACTCAAGAGAAACTGGCCCCACATGGTTTGAGGTTTTAGAATGACTCTATGTTTATTTAGTTATAAACGGTTTTTAACCGATGATGTTGTTGTGGTTGCAAAATGTTTTTGTTTGGTTTTAAGTCTGGCTTTTGCAGGCAAATAAACTCTCTTTCCCTCACCAAAGCGTGCAATTTCAAATGTATGAATAAAGAAAAACTTGCTATTTTGTTTTACAATTTGATGTGATAGGTAAGTCTCCCCAATGTTGTAGTTTTCCTTTTTGTGGGAATGAAAAAGTCCTTTTGTATTTAAAAAAGTCAAAATCTTGAAGATTTTACCAATTGGAATCTAAAATGAAAATATATAAAAAAATAATAAGAGAAGTTTTTTTAGGAATAAAAATATTAGTTTTTTAGAAAATTGATAAAAGAAATTGAATTACTAATAAATAAAAAAGTTTATAAAAAAAAAATCTAAAGTTTTTTTCTTTTCCATTTTTTCTTTTTCATACAAGAAAGCAAATCTCTCCAGCACACCACTGAAGATTTGCTTTTAGGGTTGTTTATATGAAAAACAAAATAAAAGGGGAGAATGTGATTCTTTGACAGATTTTTCTACAATTCCTGGTGCTCCACTGAGTCCTTAGGCACCACCACTCTTCATTTTTTATGTTCCTGCACACTCAACTTCTTCTTTCCCTCATTTTTTTTATCATCACACACCACAAATCACGCCCCTCACGGTCCATTTGGAGGCTCCCATTTTGTCTGCAGAGGGTCCACGCCACCGTCATCTTCATCATCTCCCTTCTCATCTCACACCAACCATTAATCACCCATCATCGCCTACATCTTCCACATGCACAAAATTAAAAACACACACCATATTCTGCACTACTCTCCACATTTCATTTCCGATGGCGTGCGGTGATGAGACCTTGAGTGCTGGTCTGGATGGTTCTGCCATGGAGAAGAAGGATGTAAACCTTTAAGTGAATTTTCTTTTAAAAGGAGAAGATAATGGGCTGATCTGGTTCACTGCTCTCATGGGTTTCTTCCTGCACCCCATTATTTTCTTCCTCCACCCCCAAATTTTTCTTTCACACTTTGTCCCTCCTAATTATATACTAAATAATTTAACTCCTAATTATATATAGGACTGTGTGTTTTTGGGCGTGCTAGTTTGGAGTGGAGTGAGTGGTTGAGTTAAAGTCAAACCAGAACGATGAAGGTTTGTGTTTATCGAATTTTGAAGTATATTTTGAATCATATATATATATAATCATGCATTAAAATTAATTTTTAAAATAAAAAGTAAACCTTAAACTCTTACAATTATTAAAACACCATTTATATAATTAGTTTTTTTGTATGATTACACCATTTAAGAAAAACATAATACTTATATAAAAAATAAGTTGAATATGAACTGATAACAGGTATTGTCAAAAGCTTGTAAATCTTGCAGAACTTATCCCAACTCAATAAACAAAATCCGTTTTCACTCAAAACTTCAACAAACAAAATTGAAGTTTCAAAATTTGTAGACACAGGCAAACCCGACGCATACCAGTATCCATTAATTTCCTGACACAAGTTTTTAAGCATCATGTTTTAGTGGAATTTTGTGGGCAGAGATGGCTAATTCATGGTTTATCTAATTAAAACTTTTCTACATGTCACTAAAAGAGGCACATCAGATATGATGACAAAGTGGAGATAAGGCTGAAATGCTCGAATGATAGCATAGTTCAAACTTACTGTCAGTTTTCTTTAATCTCAGAAGATTTAGAACAAGTTCAACATTATGTGATAACGATCAACCTTTACAAGAACAATATATTTTCATCTTTGGCTTAAACATCCTTTTCGATGATCATGGGCGAAACACAAAATATCGTTGAGATTGGTCCATGCAGTGATATCAACCTCCAAAACCTTCTAGCAGACTCTCTCATTGACAGATCTCACAAATCGTCCAATGGATAGCTGGTGTAAAGATAAGGAAACCTCCTTTCATTAGGAACAAACACTGCACAAAAAGCCAGATTAAACTAAGACAAAATAACGAATTCAATACCTCATAGTTCAATATCTGGAACTCCCACCAGGAAAGAACTTGGATCGTCGGTTCCAATAAGTGGAATATACTCAGACCCTCTCACATGAACACTAAAGCAAGCTACATCAAGAACATATGTCAGCGAGTTTGGAGCAAAAGTTGCATACAGAAGATCTTAACAATTCTCTCACACTTCATTTGGGTGGGAAGGGTGAGAAAAGGCTATCTTATATTGGGTTTTCAATATGAATGAAAATACTGTATATAATCAACATTTTAGATTGCAGTGGCAACGGTTTGCTGTTTATGTAAATATAGTGTCATCACATTGTAAAATCCGGTTTTTCTAATTTAGTAAGGATGGTTTAAAATAATAAAGATTAAAATTCGAAGTTATGTTTAATATATAAATTAAAATTTTAACTTTTTAATTATTCATTTTCAAAAACTCACCATCTCTTTATACTTTCTTTTTATATTCTCTCTGCATAGGAGATGGCTTCAGCTAGATCAACTCAATCCAATAAAAATTGGAATTAGAACGGAGCAGTACGAGTATCATAGTATCCGTACCCATTATACTCTAATTTAAATAAAAAAAACATAACTAAAACATTAATACATTGATCTTGAATGGGTTATTTTTTGTCAATTGGTTTTAAGAAATCTTCATTTCTTTGCAAACTGTCATTCAACACTATTTACATCGGTTATTTGCACTTTGTTTGAAATTTATGAATTTTATGCATTGTATTTTTATTTGAATTTATGGTTAAAATATATTGTTAAATATTAATTTTTTCTAAATACTTGCGGGTACCCGTAGATATCCGTGCATATTAAAAAAATATGCAGATACCCGCATGGATATGAGTACGGGTTCCTCAACCTTCTTTAAACTCCACCTTATTTATCCTTGAATCTCCTCTTAATTGTATTTTTATACAGGATCAATGCAATGGTCGGACAATTAGAACTAGACATGAGTTTGGAGTATTATATCATTTTAGTCCTCGGTGACTTGTGTTTCTTTTGCCTCTCTAGCTCTCGTACATCAACGCTTTGGGCACTAGAGTCTAGAAAAATTGTACCTACTTGTTTCTAGTTTTTCTACCACTAAGTCTTTTAAATGTGAATCGTGTCAACTAGGTAAACATACTTGTTTGTTATTATGACATTGCTTGGGTAGAATCACCATCAAATAGGAGATCCACTTTTGGATATTGTCTTTTCATTGGTAGAAACTTGATTTTTTGGAAGAGCAAGAAAATAGTTGCAAGATCTAGAGTTGAAGTTGAATACCAAGTTATGATAGCAATTGCATGCGTGATTACTTGGCTTAAGCAACTTCTCCATCAGCTAAAATTTGGCAATACATACACGACACTAGACCAATATGTGACCATGCAGTTGCTTATGTGCTGTCATGGTTGCTTCAGAAACAATGCTCCTCACCCAAGTTATGACTTGTGGCTTGGGTGAGATTCTTGCCTAAGCCACAAGTCAAGAGAGATACTGAAGTAACTCTCTCCTTTGCAGCTCTGGCTGGTAATGCGACATGTAGTCGCTCAAGCAATGAAAAATTAGGTAGTTCGGTGGTGCTTTGGCTTGTACACTTAGTCATGTCGATCAAGAAACCAAGTGATGCTAGAGTGGGGGAGTAAGTGTTGATTCTCTTTCCTCTAGAGTTGATTGATCAAACCACAAGAGAACGCTCAAGCAAGAGAGGTCGTCCAACCAATTTTCTCTCCTCTAGAGCTAGTATCGCTCAAGCAACGTTAGCTCTCTTAAGGGATATGGTCGGTCGTTCAAGCGATAGTCTTATAGCATAGTGAACATAGGTACCTCAAGCGAGGTAGTTTAGTTCATAGTTATGATATATGTATATTTGTTGTTACACATAGTCTACGTAGTATGTTTTGGTAGGAATTACCATAACAATGTTCATGCATCAGCTGACCTAGAATGGGGTTATCATACAAAACTATAGCTATTAGCTGCAACAAACATCAACATTTAAGAGTGAGAATGATTTTAGACATAAGAAAATAATGGAGTTGAAATATGCAGGATCCAAAATCATGAACTTAAGAAAGGAATCTCATGAGTGAATGTAGAACTAATTTCTTTAAAATATTACGAGATGAAATATTTTTCCAATTACCCACTAGATTATTCTATTTGTGCTTGTAGTAATAAGGCATCAAGGCATCAAACTTGATAAATAGAACTTTCAATCTAGCAAACTGTAGTTTGAAAACTAATGCATTACCATTCTCTATTTTCATGACACTTTGGAGCATTACATCCATCTTTGTTTTCATGTCAGAATTGTCATCCATAAGTGGCGCTACAAGAGTAAGCTCCCTGTATATATCACGCACAAATCTGCATATTTTCTCAGCATATTCAAGTTCACCATCTGATATCCTACCAATTGCTAAACGCATCAGCTCTCCAGTCAAATCTGCAAGCTGAAAAAAATAACGGAAAGGATGATTTAACTGCCTTAAAACATAACTTTTTTCACAAATAGATATCTTGGACTTTTACTTTTCCAAAATTGATCCTTAAACTGCATAATATTTTATTGGCTCCTTCTATTACGTTAGGGTTAAATTACTGACAATGATAACCTCAATTGTTTGTTTTTCTGAAATCTCGACCTTTAACTTTTATATTTTTAAATCAGCTTTTCTTTACTTAAAAAAAAATGTGGTTCCAGATTCAATCATGAGATTCGAAATGACCAAAACATTAGGTCTTCTTTGCAGTAACAGAGACGGAAAGGGAACTACGGTCACTGCCAACTCTGACTCCAACAGCTGACACTGTCAGCAGCAAACATGTGCAAATTTCATTGAGTCCCGAAAAGAAAACCGTGCCCTGAAAGTTAGTGAGCTAATACCACCTGCACTACTTGTGCCCTCTCTGGTGGTGCAACCAGCTGAGTGCTGACATGTAGCATTGTCCCATCACCCTCACTGAGCACAAGATCATCATCAAAGCATGTGTCAACTCAAGAAAATAAAGAAGGTCACATCTCACACTCCACCTTGGCCTCATTGACAATGCCATCAAAAACCATTACAGTTCCCTCCATCTCCACCGTCAATGATCCTCCCACCCCAGTTACCCACAGTGAACTGTCCCATTAGCTCCTGTAATGCCCGTCTAGTAATGCCTATGCATAAGAAAGTTTCTTAGAACCCACTAACCTTTCAAGAACCATGCAAAAAGGCAATTTTGATGGAGAAAGGCATACCAGTGGAGGAAGTTCAATTGGCAGGTGTGTGAGAATATCTCTGAGCTTATTCTCTCGCAGACAGATCCAAAAAGGATGGAGGAAGAATGAAGTCAATATGAAGGAGCATAACGAGAATTACTTTACACAGAGAATGCACCACTTGATAGCAGAAGAGGGTGGCTTACATCTCTGCATAGTTGCACACTTTATATCCTTTTCTTATTTCTTTTCCATTTCAGAAAAGTCAAAAATTTATGGAAAGGTGATTTAAAAATTAAAAGTAAGGGATATTCGGATTCAATCAACAAATGCCCAGTTTAAGGCATTGGTATCAGAACTAACAAATTATCGACCTGCTGAATACACTTGGTTGATGGTTGAATCAGTAAGTCACTAATTGAACATATGTCAAACTTTACACTAAAGGTTCTATATAACTTCAACTGTGTATAACCACATTAGTTTGGCTGATGTGGCGGTTCAGTTGCTATCTAGCCTCCCAAATATAAACATAATACTTTTAGTCAGTCTATTAAATATATATATTTTTAAAGTTTATGTGAACAAATTCTATATATGAAAAATTTGCTACACGGGTATCTTGCAAACTCACAGTAACCCATCTTGGTAAGCAAGGAAGCATAGGTTCAAATGCAACATAGTGCAAATTCTGCCCAATTTTTTGCCTTATTTCACTCGATATTATTCCCTTGCATGTGCAAGCTTCAATTTTAATCAGATCTGCGCAAAGTGAGCAGGATAAAATGTACAAAGGGTATCAACAGGCAACAGTTGGTCAGAATGTACAGCAGCAACTTGGACAGTATACATGGGCCTGTAGACAACAATCAAAGAACAGTTCAAAGCTTAACTGGATGAGCCGGTTTTGACCAGTTTAAAGCTGAGTTAATGACGTAAGTATGGGTCAATACGATCTCTGATCTGAAGACGACTTTTTCTTGAGATAGGTCTGGTTCCCCATTAAACTGATCAGACTAGTTGGCTTAGTCCAAGTTTCACAACACTAGTTTAAGGATCAACTTGAACCGAAACAGATGTAAAGTTTACAGAGGTTAAAAGTCTTTTCTTTTCCCAACGTTAAAGTTAGGTTCTATGCATGTTTTACCTCCATGTGAAGATTATTAAAATGTGGCAAATGAAACTACTGAGTTCATCACAGCAAATAAAAGAAATTTTAAGAATCTGTTAAATTGGGTCTTTGCAACAGGGAAAATTATAAAATGTTAATAAATTTGTTTTTACCCCTAATAGATAATCAAGGACATTTATCTGCAGAGGATGTAGAGATGGATCATTAAGTGGTAGCAATGTTTTGTTTATCTCATCAAGCTCCAAAAGTGTTCCATTTTTGCAGAAACAACAGAATGTAGCTGCTTCAATATACTCCTGTATCTGCATAGTGCAACCGCCAAAGACAAGAATCAGAGAAAAGTATTTGATTTCAACAAGGAAATATATATGTGAAGTATACCCCTGGTGAGTATGCTCGCCTTAGCTTCCAAAAATCAGTTCCCTGCAATTCTTTGACTAGTCGTGACACATACTGATCTGTCACAGCTGCCAAGTCCTTTTCAGCTTTCTCAAGTACTTCCACTTTATTGAATTTACTCATCCTTGTTAAGAAATTAGCATACAGTAACGTCAGTAGGATCATGAAGATGTAGATGACATGTAAGATTTTAACAATAAATCATTAACCATCTGCAGTATTTGGACTCCTATTTCTTTTATTTTATTTTTTTGCTGTAGAAAAAGAATCCATCGAGACTTAAAGGTCTAAATAACTCATATTTACTCATTCTATTAGCATTTAAAAATTACAAGGGGGATTAAGGTATAAATAATGAATGCAAGAGTAATCTAATTCAGATAATACTCACTGCTAATACAAAATAATCTCGTCACACTACAATAATTTTGAAGTACAATTAACTTGATTCAGATGACCAATTCAATAACATAGGACAAATTAATCCCAGAAAAGAGCATGAAAAAGATATAACGTAATGTTTAAGTAATTCAGCTAATGCAGGTGACACCGCCATGAAGGAAGATATATAGAGAACAGGAAGGATGGGGGAGTGGAGAAAGAGTAAACCTGTGCACTTGAAATATGACTTTTTTGCTATTCATTGTTATATCTCGACTTGCTTTGACCACTCTTTCCCGTTTGTCATTCTATAAATATACGTTTGAAAAGAATGAAAATAATATACAAAAATGGAACTCTAAACAGCAATATTGCAAAGGTACTGACTCTAAAGGATATTCTTAGCTACCCAATATCCATATAGATTCAAACCTTCAAATTAAGTTATTGTAAAGTAAGTTTCTTTCTATACATAATCAGTGAGGCAGTATTATTGTAAAAAGGGGCGACGTGTAGTGTGCTCCAAAACATCAATTAGTAAAATCCCAGATGAATAGCCAAACACTACCCCCACAAAATAAAATTTGAGAGGAGACTCTCCAACATAAAGCCCCAAGCCGAGGGGAGAACAAATATATATAATCAAAACTGTTAAAATTTCAACAACAACTTTGCTTGTAATTCCTGGATAAGAAAACACAAGTGAAAATTTTTTAAAGGAAAGTATAACATTCAAAACAAATGCACAATTTCTATGATTTACAACAAAAACATTCTATTTGTTGATTCCTTAGCCACTTTCATAAGGACAGATAGTAATTCAATATTCCCATTACAAATACAATGGTCAACATTTAACATCCCATCAGTCCTTTCCTCCTCTCTCAGTCATAGGCTGAGAGTATGTTATGGTCCAACGTGTTTGGAAAGAAAATTTGAAGTAAGAGTTCTCCTTGCTAAGAATTCTTCAAAATTAAAGGAAATAAATGAGAGATTGTTATTTAACTCCCAGCATCCCATTTTCATATGTTTTAAACATTTTATGATTATATAAATAAATTAACCTTCATCCCTTTTCAACCAAACTGTTATTTCCTGTTATTTCCAAGCATATCCTCAAAGGGCACTAGATTGGCTTCGATACACCAGTGAAGAAAGAAAGTAGTATCCTTGAAGAAACAAGAATCTGAAACAAGAATCCATGAAAGCTAATATGAAGTAGCCTAAACGTGGAGAAAGACCCCTAATATGAAGCAAAACCCCTTTCAACTTACTCCTACTCAATCTTGCAATGAATTTCAAAAAGCTTGGGAATTTGAAATATAGAATAGGCAAATTAAATGGTGTGTGACATTAGATGGAAGCATTACTAGGTCATTGAGATATTCAGCATATCCGGTAAAAGCGTCCTTCATAGCGGGTTCAATGCCTGTGGATGTGGCCATGGTTCTTACCTTCTTTGCTGAGCCCTGAAAGTTGGTCCCTGAAACTGTGAAATTGAAAACAAGTTAATTAACCGCAATGGAAGATGTTCCAATTACAGAGAGAGGGTTACCTTGATGGAGGCGTTGAGGTTTTGATGCCATGAACAGAGAAAACTTTTGAAGAGAGTGTAACATGTGTTCTGTTCTTTTGATTTCTCTTTTCTTTTTAATCAAATTAGAATTGGTAACGGCATAGCTATACTTCCCACTCCTAAAAAACCCTGTAATATTTTAATTTCATCTACTTGTTCTTTGCTCATTTTTCTTTTCTAGTTTATGAACTTAAATTTTCTTAAAAGATGTACACTTTTGAAATTTTCTTAAAAGATGTAAATCTTTCGAAATTTTCTTAAATTTTCAGAGTAATCAGTTATTTTGTTCATAAAATTCTATATTTAGTTCGTCAAATTACTTGCACTGGATTAATTTATAAGATGGTCGCACTTTAAAAAAATAATGTATTACTATAAGTGGATAATAAATTATTAGCGAAATCTTGTAATTTTAATAAATATTATGATTAAATAACTCATTATATTATTATAAAGTAATAAATTATTGTTCTTGGTTCAAAGTTTACAATCATGCAGTGAATAAAACAAGCAAACACCTAAGAAAGGGGTCTGCTTTAAATTGTCAACTTTTTAGTTACAAATTATTCTTTTTCATTTGATATTTTTTAATTTCTAGATAACAATATTTTTAGTTATATTTTTAATGTAATTAACATGGAAAGAGAAAATTTAGTAATGATAACAATGAAAAGTAAGACTTTCAAATGAATTTGTCTAATTGATATTGTTTGAAACCTTACTCCGATAGTAAGGAAAATATATGTAATGATAGAGAATGAATATAGGTAATATACGTTTTATTTTTTAATTAGATGCTAAAGTGAGAATGAGAATCTATATATATTTGTTATGATTTTTATCATATATAATATTATTTTTATGATTTTTTATGTAATTATTTTTATTTCTAACTCATTTTCACATTATAATTTTACCATTACAAATATATAACAATGTTTCATTTACTAAAATATAATATTTTAATGTCATCCTCTTAAATTTTATTTATCATTATCAAACATATATTAAAACATGAAAGATAAAACATTCGTATCTATATTTAGATTATTATTAGTTTAATATATTTTTCTCAATACAATTGATTTACTATTATAACTTTTATTACTATAAAAAAATATTATAATTTAAAGATTTGAAATATTTTAAACTTGAATATTTGTTTTTCTAATAATTTAAAAATATATATTATTTTCCTTTATCAACTTTATTTTATCGATCTTTGTAAAAAATTAATAGATATTTTGTTTTTTATAAATATTTATTTATGTTCAATTATGTGGTATTTTATATAATTGTGTCATTTCATCTGATTATTATTTGACGTTCTAATTAAAAAATTATGCAATTATAATTTGTTTTTAAATGTAACATTAGAGAAACAAAAATAAATTTATTTGATATTTAGTACTTCATAATATTTTATTTTTATAAAAAATAATAAATTAATATTGAAATACAAAGAAAAAAAAATGGGTATATGAGGAGACACAATTTTTAAACTAAAGTACAAAGATGGGAAATTAACTCACTTAAAATTAAAATTAAAATATAAAAACTAAACACTTTTCATAGATGAAAATCTTATAAAGGAACTGTCAATAAATGCTCATTGCATCATTACAACTCTTAACTTTTTTTTTTCTATAGTCTTTAACAATCCTCTCATGTCATGGTCGTAATATTGGCTAATTAAAGAACATAGTTCTTTGATGCCAACTTTGACTTTCGAACAAAGATGAATATACAACTCGATCATGGAAATGCTTTTGGAATATGAATAGGGGTTGTTTTTTCTTTATTGTTATTTAAAGGATAAGTTATTATCCAACAGATTAATTATTTTTGTTGATTCTTAGAGGAAGAGCGGTAATTCCTATTTATGATGATGAAGGCAATACTTTATGTATAGGATGTAAATAAAATATCTCTACATGCGAACATTCGTAAATAAAACTCGCAACGGATAAAAAATGGATATCCGTGGGTAACGAGTACGAGTATTTTTAATACCCGCATATTAATAGAACAGGTACGGGTATCATAATATTCGTACCAGTATTCGCTATACTATAATTTAATTTAACAAAAATAAAAAAACATGATTTTAAATATTAACATATTGATTTTGAATGACTTATTTTTTTATCAATTAGTTTTTTAAGAAAATCATTTCTTTGTAATTTGTTATTCAACACTATTTAAATGAGTTATTTGGACATTGTTTAAAATTTATGAATGTTATGTATTGTATTTTATTTGAATTTACAATTAAAATATATTGTTAAATAATTTTTTTTTTGTAAATACCCACGGATACCCGTAGATATCCGTGAATATTAAAAAATTATGCGAGTACCCACGTAACGGATAGCTGATGAATATGGATACGGGTACGAGACAAATATTTATCCAGCATATAGGGTATGAGGGAGCTACTACACGATCCATACCGCCCCGTTGACATCCCTATGTATGCAGTGATCAATTAATCATAATTGAATAACATTTTAATTTTTGTTTAATACTACAATATGAACTAATTTAATAGTTTTGGTTTATTTAAATATGGTTGGATTTAATAGAAGTGGTTGTATAAAAGGTTATTTTTTGGTCAAAGAAATTTTCCTTCATGTTATCTTATCACACATTTTAAAAGTTATAGATGCTTAATGAAGATCTATAATGCACTGATACTTCAATCTGAATAATATATCTATATATTTGTATCCGACACATACTCATGTTCGATACTTTAAGATATTTTGTCGATATTTAACAAAGTATATAATTTATAAAACAATAGTACTTTTATGATAATAATAATAATTTATAATTTTTTAGGTAACAACTTTGATACAAAATATTTTAATTTGGATTTATGCAATGAGAATCATATATTTACCTTCAAATTATTCAACACTTTTCAATATGCATTTACAATGTATCATATCCTATTATTTTCAGAAAACATATATCGATTTATCTAATATGTATCATATCCAATAAACATATCGTATCATGCATCATAGATGAAGAATAATATTGTGTTTAAATTGAAAAAACGAATAGTGACATTGGTGAAATCAATTTTTTGGCAAAAAAATGTACAAAATAATTAACTTTAATCATAAAAAAAATTAACGAAAAAGAGAGTTGATATATATATATATATAAATATAAGTGGGACATAATAAACAAATAAGTGGGGAGCTACATATTATTTTTCGTACAAATTTTCAAACTTTACTAATCAACCTTTTTTTATCATCCAATGGGATGTAACTCTTATGTACCACGAATTTGATTATAAGTTACAAAAATCAATCCTTATTGTTTGCACCATATGATTGACTTAATCTAAGTAAGGAACTGCATGTTATTTTTTGTACAATTTTGTTAAATATACTCATCAATATTTTGTTTGTTATTCAATGGGAAATATTTCTTATGTACCACAAATTTGCTTACAAGTCACAAAAACAACCTTATTGCTTGCATTGAATGAATGACTTGAAACAAAAAATGTCAAACCAGATAGGTAAATAAGATGGGCATAATAAAGAAATAAGTGGGAAACTACGTATTACTTTTTGTAAAGAAAATGGGTTAAGTATGTTTTTAGTCCTTGAACTTTGACCCAAAATTGGAATTCGTCCCTGGTCGAAACTTTGATAAATTTTGATCCCTAAACTTTAAAAATGAATGAATATAGTCCTTTTAACCCAATTTTGTTAACCTTTTTTTTAGGTTTCGAACGCATTTCTCAGTAAATATTAAGCCGAGAATGTGTCAAACGGCGTATTTTTGTTATCATCCAAAGGATGTAGTTTTTATGTTACACAAATTTGAATACAAGTCACAAAAATCAACCCTTATAACTTGAACTAGGTTGCTGGCTTTAAGAAAAAATTAAGCCAAACAGATAGACAAATAAGATGGGCATAATAAAAAAAATAAGTGGGGAGCTGCGTATTAATTTCCGTACAATTTTTTAAACTTTACTGATCAATCTTTTTTTTCGTCTAATGGATGTACTTTTTATGTACCACGAATTTGATTATAAGATACCAAAATAAACTCTTATTGCTTGTAATAGGTGACTGGCTTGAAGAAAAAAATAGACCAAACTGTATAGGCAAATAAGTGTGGCACAAAGAACAAATAACATAACTAGGGAGTTGCTTATTACTTTTCCCACAATATTGTAAAATTTATTAATCAATCTTTTTTAGTCATCAAATGAATATACATTTTATGTACAACGAATTTGTTTACAAATAAAAAAAATCAACCCCTTGCACTAGGTGGCTATCAAAAGTCACACAAATTAACCATTATTGCTTACACTAGGTGGCTGATTTGAAGAAAAAAATAGGCCAAACCACATAGAAAAATAAGTGGGACATAATAAAAAAATAAGTGGGGAGCTGCGTATTATTTTTTCGTACAAATTTTTACAATTTACTAATCAATCTTTTTTTATCATCCAATGGGAAATACTCTTATGTACCACGAATTTGATTATAAGTTACAAAAATCAACCCTTATTTCTTTCACAAGGTGGCTAGCTTAATGACAAAAATAGGCCAAATCATATCTCAATCTAAGTAGAGAACTGCATATTACTTTATATACATTTTTTTTAAATATACTAATCAATCTTTTGTTTGTTATCCAATGGGAAATATTTTTTATGCACCACAAATTTTGTTACAAGTCACAAAAACAACCCTTATTTGCTTGTGTTGAATGAATTACTTGAAAAAAAAATAGGTCAAACAAGATAGGTAAATAAGTGAGCATAATAAAGACAAAAGTGAGAAGCTGCATATTATTTTTTGTAAAATTTTAAAAAATTTGCTAATCAATATTTTTTTGATCATCGATGCAGTTCTTATGTACCACAAATTTGATTACAAGTCACAAAAATCAACTCTTATAACTTGCACTAGGTGACTGACTTTGAGAAAAAAATAGGCCAAACCAGATAGACAAGTAAGTGAGGCATAATAAACAAATAAGTGGGGAGCTGCATATTATTTTTCGTACAAATTTTTAAAATTTACTAATCAAAATTTTTTTTATCAATGGGAAGTAACTCTTATGTACCACAAATTTGATTATAAGATACAAAAATCAATCCTTATTGTTTGTACTAGGTGGCTGACTTTAAGAAACAAATAGGTCAACCCAGATAGGCAAATAAGTATGATACAAATAACAAACAAGTGAGAAGTTGCGCATTACTTTTCGTACAATTGTGTAAAATTTACTAATCAATCTTATTTTGTCATTCAATGGATATACTTCTTATGTACCACAAATTTGATTACAAGTCACAAAAATCAATCCTTATTGTTTGCACTAGGTGACTAGCTTGAAGAAAAAAATAAGTTAAGTCAAAGAGGTAAATAAGATGGACATAATTAGTGACGGAGCTTCTATGGAGCTGGGAGGGGCCTTGGCACCCCCAAATATTTTTGATTTTTTTTTAAATTATATATATATTTTTGAAATTTTTAAGAGTTTTATTTTTTTAAAATTATAGATAGTGTATTTTAGAAATTGAAGAAAATTATATTATATATTTTTTATTTCTTTTATAAAATCAAATATTTAATACTAATAAATCATAAATAATAAAATCAAATATAACAAAGAATATAAATATTTATGTTTAATTATTTTTTTATCTATGTTTTCATCTAAAAATATCAAATTGTGACTAAACAATTGAAATCAAATTGAGACTAAAGAAAATGAGAAGACCTTAATATTTTTGGAAATAGTAACCAAAAGAGTAATTAAACAAAATATTTAAAATATATTTTTTATTTTCTTTCTCATTGCCTTTTTAATTTTTCACTCTCGTATTTTTTTTTTGAAGAAAAAATGAAGTTATATATATATATATATATTATTTTTTCTCTTATTTCTTATTTGTTTCTTTTATTTCTCGAATAACAAGATGTAACTCTCTCGTCTTACTTGATAATGAAATATTAGTTTAATAGTTATTACAATTATTATTTTTTCTCATTAGTATCTTGTATATTCATTTATTATTATTATAGAAGTAAAGAATAATGTATTATGTGTTTTTTCATAACCGATTTTTAATTGTGACTTGACTACCATATATTTCTCTTTTAATAATTATGTCTCTCAATTTTTTATTAGATTATAACAAATTATTTTTTAATATATTTAAAAAAAAGTATATTGATGAAGAATAAAATAATAAATGTTTTTTTAAAAGTGATAAAAGAAAAACTACGATGAAAAATAACATAGATTCTACTTCTTCACATATTTTGAAACATTATACTAATGATTCAATTGTTCAGTTACATAAGTTATTTTTTGAAAACATTATACTAATGATTCAATCAAAATCAAATAATCATATTACTTTGGCCCTTCCAACATTCTTAATCAAAATCCGCCATTGGGCATAATAAACAAATAAATGGGGAGTTGCGTATTACTTTTCGTACAATTTTTTAAAATTTACTAATCAATCTTTTTTTTTTCATCTAATAGGATGTTACGACGAATTTGATTATAAGTTACAAAAATCAACCCTTATTGCTTGTACGTTGGCTTGAAGAAAAAAAATATGTGAAACCAGGTAGGCAAATAAGTGTGGCACAAAAAAAAAGTGAGGGCTTGCATATTACTTTTCATACAAATGTGTAAAATATACTGATCAATCTTTTTTTGTCATCCAATGGATATAGTTCTTACGTACCACGAATTTGCTTACAAGTCACAAACATCAACTCTTATTGGTTGCACTAGGTGACTATTACAAGTCACAAAAATCAACCCTTATTGCTCGCAATAGGTGGCTGGCTTGAAGGAAAAAATAGACCAAACCAGCTAAGCAAATAAGTGGGGCATAATAAATAAATAAGTGGGGAGTTGCGTATTATTTTTCGTACAAATTTTTACAATTTACTAATCAATCTTTTTTTTATCATCCAATGGGAGGTACATCTTATGTACCACGAATTTGATTATAAGTTACAAAAATCAACCCTTATTTTTTTCGCTAGGTAGTTGACTTGATAAAAAAACTAGGCCAAATCATATCTCAATCTAAGGAGGGAACTGCATATTACTTTTTGTACAATTTTTTAAAAAATACTAAACAATATTTTGTTTGTTATCCAATGGGAAATATTTCTTATGTACCACAAATTTGCTTACAAGTCACAAAAACAATCCTTATTGCTTGCATTGAATGAATCACTTGAAAAAAAAAAAATAGGCCAAACCAGATAGTTAAATAAGATGCGCATAATAAAAAAATAAGTGGGGAGTTGCGTATTCTTTTCATACAATTGTTTTAAAATTTATTAATCAATCTTTTTTTATCTAATGGGATGTTCTTTTTATGTACCATGAATTTGATTATAAGATACAAAAATCAACCCTTATTACTTGTACTAGATGACTGGCTTGAAGAAAATAATAGACCAAACCAGATAGGCAAATAAGTGTGCCACAAAGAACAAATAAGTTGGAATGTGCGTATTACTTTTCGTACAATTTTGTGGAATTTACTTTTCAATCTTTTTTTGTCATCAAATGGATATACCTTCTTATGTACAACGAATTTGCTTACAAGTCACCAAAATCAACCTTTATTGCTTACACTAGGTGGCTATTACAAGTCACAAAAATTAACTCTTAGTTTGCACTAGTGACTGACTTTAAGAAAAAGATAGGCCAAACAAGATAGGCAAATAAGTGGGGCATGATAAACAAATAAGTGGGGAGCTCGTATTATTTTTCGTACATATTTTTACAATTTACTAATCAATCTTTTTTTTTTTATCAATGGGAAGTACCTCTTATGTACCACAAATTTCAAATTTGATTATAAGATACAAAAACCAACCTTTATTGTTTGTACTATGTGGTTGGCTTTAAGAAACAAATAGGTCAAACCTGATAGGCAGATAAATGTGACACAAATAAGGGAAAAGTTGCGTATTACTTTTCGTACAATTGTGTAAAATTTATTGATCAAACTTATTTTGTCATTCAATGGATATACTTCTTATGTACCACGAATTTGATTACAAGTTACAAAAATCAACCCTTATTGCTTGCACTAGGTGACGGATTTGAAGAAAAAAAGAAAAAATAGGCCAAGCTAAAGAGGTAAATAAGATGGGCATAATAAACAAATAAATGGGGAGCTGCGTATTACTTTTCGTACAGTTTTTTAAAATTTGCTAATCAATCTTTTTTTTTTCATCTAACGGGATGTACTTATTATGTACGACGAATTTGATTATAAGTTACAAAAATCAACACTTATTGCTTGCACTAGGTGTCTGGCTTGAAGAAAAAAAGATAAGCAAATAAGTGAGCCACAATAAACATAGAAAGTGAGGAGCTGCGTGTTACTTTTCATACAATTTTTTAAAATGTACTAATCAATCTTTTATCATCCAAATGGATCTACTTCTTATGTATCAAGAATTTGATTACAAGACTCAAAAATCAACCCTTATTATTTGCATCGATTGACTTACTAGGAAAAAAATAGGTCAAACTAGATATGCAAATAAGTGGGGCACAATGAAGAAATATGTGGGGACCTGCTTGATACTTTTTGTAAAAAATTTTAAAATTTGCTAATCAATTTTTTTTGTCATCCAAAGGATGTACTTCTTATGTACCAGAAATCTAATTACAAGTCACAAAAATCAACCCTTATAACTTGCACTAGGTGGCTGGCTTGAAGAAAACAATAGGCTAAACTAGATAGGCAAACAAGTGGGGCATAATAAACAAATAAGTGGGGAGCTGCGTATTATTTTTCGTACACATTTTTAAAATTACTAATCAATCATTTTTTATCATCCAATGAGATGTACCTCTTGTGTACGACAAATTTGATTACAAGTCACAAAAATCAACTCTTATAACTTGCTCTAGGTGGTTGGCTTGAAGGAAGAAATAGGCCCAGATAGGCAAATAAGTGGGGATAATATAATAATAAGTGGGGAGCTACGTATCATTTTTGGTACAAATTTTTAAAATTTATTAATCAATCTTTTTTTATCATCCAATGAAATGTACCTCTTATGTACCACAAATTTGATTATAAGTCACAAAAGTCGACCCTTATTACTTGCATTAGGTGGTTGGCTTGAAGAAAAAAATAGGTCAAACCAGATAGGCAAATAAGTGAGGCATAATAAACAAATAAGTGGGGAGCTCATATTATTTTTCGTACAGATTTTTACAATTTACTAATCAATTTTTTTTTATCATCCAATGGGAGGTACCTCTTATATACCACGAATTTGATTATAAGTTACAAAAATCAACCCTTATACTTACATTAAATGACTTACTAGGAAAAAAAATAGGTTAAACTATATATGCAAATAAGTGGGTCACAATGGAGAAATATGTGGGAAGCTGCTTGTTATTTTTTGTAAAAATTATTAAAATTTGCTAACCAATTTTTTTTTGTCATCCAAAGGATGTACTTCTTATGTACCACAAATTTGATTACAAGTCACAAAAATCGACCCTTATTTCTTTCACTAGGTGGCTAGCTTGATGAAAAAAATAGGCCAAATTATATCTTAGTCTAAGTAGGGAACTACATATTATTTTTTGTAAACATTTTTAAATATATTAATCAATCTTTTGTTTGTTATCCAATGGATATATTTCTTATGTACCACGAATTTGTTTACCAGTCACAAAAATCAACCCTTATTTCTTGCTTTAACGAATGACTTGAAAACAAATAGGCCAAACCCGATAGGTAAATAAGATGGGCATAATAAACAAATAAGTGGGGAGTTGCATATTACTTTTTGTACAAAAATTTTAAAATTTACTAATCGATCTTGTTTTTTTCGTCTAATGGGATGTACTTTTATGTACCACAAATTTGATTATAAGATACAAAATCAACCCTTATTGCTTGTACTATGTGGCTGGCTTCAAGAAAAAAATAGACCAAACCAAATAGGCAAATAAGTGTGACACAAATAACAAATAAGTGGAGAGTTGTGTATTACTTTTTGTATAATTTTATAACATTTACTGATCAATCTTTTTTTGTAATCCAATGGATATACTTCTTATGTACAATGAATTTGCTTACAAGTCACAAATCAACCTTTATTGCTTGCACTAGGTGGCTCTTACAAGTCACAAAAATTAACTCTTATAGTGTGCACTAGTGGCTGGCTTTAAGAGAAAAAAAAACAAGCCAAACCAGATGCGCAAATAAGTGGGGCATAATAAACAAATAAGTGGGGAGTTGCGTATTATTTTTCGTACAAATTTTTACAATTTACTAATCAATCTTTTTTTTATCATGCAATGGGAAGTAACTTTTATGTACCACGAATTCAATTATAAGTTACAAAAATCAACCCTTATTTCTTTCACTAGGTGGTTGACTTGATGAAAAAAATAGGTCAAATAATATCTCAATCTAAGTAGGGAACTGCATATTACTTTTTGTACAATTTTTTTAGATATACTAATCAATATTTTGTTTGTTATCCAATGGGAAATATTTCTTATGTACCACAAATTTGCTTACACGTCACAAAAATAACCATTATTGCTTGCATAGAATGAATCACTTGAAACCAAAAAATAGGTCAAACCAGATAGGTAAATAAGATGGGCATAATAAAAAGATAAGTGGAGAGTTGCGTATTACTTTTTGTACACTTTTTTTAAAATTTACTAATCAATTTTTTTTTTCGTCTAATGGAATGTACATTTTATCTACCACAAATTTGATTATAAGATACAAATATCAACTCTTATTGCTTGTACTAGGTGGCTTAAAGAAAAAAAAAATAGACCAAACCAGATGGGCAAATAAGTGGGACATAATAAACAAATAAGTGGGGAGTTGCATGTTATTTTTCGTACTAAATTTTAAAATTTACTAATCAACCTTTTTTATCATCAATTGAATATACACCTCTTATGTACCACGAATTTGATTATAAGTTACAAAAATCAACCCTTATCGCTTGCACTAGGTGACTGGCTTGAAGAAAAAAATAGGCCAAATCAGATCTCAATCTAAGTAGGTAACAACATATCACTTTTTGTACAATTTTTTAAAATATACTAATCAATCTTTGTTTGTTATCCAATGGGATATATTTGTTATGTACCACGAATTTGCTTACAAGTCACAAAAATCAACCCTTAGTTCTTGCATTGAACGAATGACTTGAAAAAAAAAGGTCAAACTAGATAGGTAAATAAGATGGGCATAATAAACAAATAAGTGGAGAATTGCGTATTACTTTTCGTACAAAATTTTTAAAATTTACTAATCAATCTTTTTTTTTGTCTAATGGGATGTACTTTTGTACTACGAATTTGATTATAAGATACAAAAATCAACCATTATTGCTTGTATTAGGTGGCTAAAATAGATCAAATCAAATCTCAATCTAAGTATAGAACTGCATATTACTTTTTGATTTTTTTAAATATAGTGATCAATCTTTTGTTTATTATTGAATGAAATATATTTCTTATGTACCATAAATTTGTATACAAGTCACAAAAATTAACTCTTATCATTTACATCGATGCCAAACCATATATATATATATATATATATATATATATATATATATATATATATATATATATGAACAGGAAACGTGTCCAAATTCAAACTTCTCACTAGACCGTTATGTTTTTTCCATATTCAAATTGCACAGGTATTTAAATTTTTGTTTGGTTTTTAAATTTTTGTTTGGTTGCTTAACCAATTCTAAAATATTTAAGAATAAAATCCCATTATAATCAATCAAATGATAAATTTTACCTTATACAATAAATAAATTTAAACTAAAAATACAAATTATAAATTGTTTTGAACATTTTTAGAACTTTTTTGACAAATTTGTAACCTCTCGATTAATAGAACTACTTATGTGGTATTAAACATGATTACTACATAAGTATCATGTATTACAATATTCTTCAAATCATTTACATAATTTTTTTTTTCAAAAAACATAACATTTATCAAAATAAAGAAGAATTCAGGACAATACAAAACGAATTAACATAAGAAGTTTTCAAAAACTATATAACTCCAAGGTCATTTCACTGCTGCAAACTCTCACTGACATAGTCTATTGCTTCCGTGCAAAAACACATAGTAAATAAATACACAATTACATATGAGAGTAAGCTAGTATATTTAAAAAGAAAAATAATTATAATTCGTTCAAAGAATAACATAACAATCAATCACACTCAATTTCATTCATTTCATACATATTAACATAATTTCTACTTCCGAAAGATTTGCATATAGAAATGGATTAAGTGATTATGCACGTGTTATATAGATTTCGATAGATTTTGGCATGTAATGTAGAGACTCTACCTAACCTCATAATAAGACCTAAGTTTATTTCATATATCAAAATTAGCTCACTGTGATACGCCAAAAAGATTATCTTTCAAATCAATTACCGTCATAGAAATATTTATTGACTCTCACAACCTAAATAAATACCTTCCTCTATGAAACTTAGAGAACTTAAATACACTCTAACACATTAGAATGAAAGACTTTCTCCCTTGAAAGTCATTTGACTTTCTCCCTTGAAAGTCATTTGACTTTCATCACAACACAATCACAAATATAAATTATAAACAATCATCACATTCCATCATCAACCCTTTTGTCTCTTCATTCAAGCATCTAATCTCTCTTTTTAACATATAATCATCCTCTAATCTCATCTTCAAACCTTTTAAATATAGTCTTTCTCATACTTCTAAAATAAACCATTTAAAATCCATCTTTCCTACAAGTGACAACAATGGTTCGTCCAGTGAGCAGTCACCGAAAGAAAAAATAATAAAATTCGACTAACGAGAGAGTTTTACTCCCCCACGAACAAGGTAATTGGAAGCAATTTTCATAAATTCGCTCACCATGTGATACTCCCCTACCTCCCTGACTTTCACAAAAATATCCACACAAGAAAGACTCAGATCAATGATCTTATCACACCCTACCAATCCTAATTGAACATAGATTCATCAAGAGCTCTTAGACCAAACATGCATACCAAAGAATCATACATGCAAACCTCAAGACCAATTATTCTTAAAAGAGCAAAAGAGAAATTTACTGTGTTGCTCGTGAAAAAGTCATACGATACTCTTCGATTTCAAACAAACATAATGTCATAAACTTAAAAAAAAATGTAGAGGAAAAAGAAGATTATATTTTCCTAGAGAAATAACAAGTTTTATAAAATGAACTCAATTTAACTAATTTCTATTTATACCAAAAAAAATTTAATAATAAAATAATCAAAAATTTATTATAAAAGTTGTATCTCATATTATGGTCTTACAAAATTCACGATATTATTTAATGATTATGTCAATGATCACAATTTATACTTTTCAAAGCATGAAATAACTAATGTGAGCAGCCTTTATTGAAAGTACTCTCAATTTCTTTACTTAAGAAAATCCTTTTGCATGACCAATGTGAGTTACCTTTTATAGGAAAAATATCTATAATAATTAGCAAATATTTTTTGGACATAATTAAGCAAAAATAAAAATAAATATAAAAATATGAATTCATTAAAAAAAATTATCCTTGAAACAATATGTTGATAGAAAAAAAAAAGAAATAGTCTAAATATACTTAATTAAAAAGTATAAGTATTTTTGATTATTTTTTGGGTTCCTACGGGCTATTGTAATAATTTGGTAAGTGATGTTAGCAGTGGGCAAGCTCTTGCAGCTTCCTCTTCCTTCGCTGGTAAACCGTGGGCTCAGATCTTCAAAGCCAATTTCAATTCGTTTTCGTATAAATACGTCATCTTCTTCCCCAATTCCCCCCAACGCATTTTCACAAGACAAACACAAACACAAACATCTCTCCGACAAAGTAATGGTGGCGCTCCTCGTAGCAACCTCCTCGGACCCTGCTTCCATCAACCCGGCCAATGCGTTGTTGGCCATGCCCGGGTGGCAACCCGGTCCCCATTTCCAGGTTCAAAGCAGCAACCATTTATGGGTACCCATCATGCCCCTTTTGCTGTTTTAATTGTTATTTTTGGTTGTGTTTGGTCCATTAGGATGATATGAAGAGCTTTGTGAATGAAGGGGTGAGGGTGTTGCTCCATGCAAAGAGCATAGTGGAGGAGGATGATTTGGACAGGAGGTGGGAAGAGGTGACTGGGGAGGTTGTTAATGAGGTCATCTTCTTCAGCAAACACACTGCTGTGTCCAACAAACCTGCCCTCACTGTCCACCCTATTGGTAAGTTCTTCACTTTCTCTCTGCTTCTTTTTGTGTGTGTGGAAAAGTGTGTGTCTTGTAATGATCTTGGGTGGTGTGGGTGTGGGTGTGTGTGCAGGAGTTCCTCATTTACGTGAAGGTGATGTTCCACCTCAAGGTGGCAGACCTGGATGGGCAGCGCTGCCAAATCCTAGGATGGGGCCTTGGCTTCGCCTTTTGAAAAACATTGCCCAGGCTCATAATCTGGTCCCTGAATTCGAGGTTTGTTTGTTTGTTTGTTGTTTGGTTGGTTGGTATTTAGACTAGTTTTCTTTACTTGGCTTTTGATGTTGTTTCTTGGGTGACGTTTTCTTTCATTGGCTTTTGTTTCTCTAGTAGTTATATCTTCAGTACTTCTGGTTTAGATTCAGCAGTCCTGCAATTCCATGTTTCCTGTTGAAAGGAAGATGATGATGTTAAATTTTTAAAAGCAATTCTGGCAGAATTTAATCTGTTTTCTCAATTTAGATTACTTTGGAGGCTACTCACCATGGACCGTTGACAAATAAGCCGACCATGTTTCTAGAGATTGGTGAGTGTTTTTTCCTTCCTCCTAGACTTATCTTGCATTGATAGGTTAGATATATCGTATTTTACAAGTACATTGCATGATCTATTAGTTAAGTATTCGGAAAATAATTTGTCGTCTCTGCATCCTCCATCTTTTGTTTTCAGATCAAGTTGGTGTTCATTTTGATGTTTAGTCCCCTTTTCCATTCAAATCCATTTTCTCCTTTTTGAAAGTATTATTTACTTGCAAAGAAGGTTTGATCTTGTCTATGTTTTCCATAGGAGACGGAATATTGTATGTTAAAGAGAGATAGAGTGGAGTTTCGAGATCAGTGATGTTATTGTAGTTTAATTCTTCACTTGAGTATAGAGGGCATCTCTGCCCTTCCCTCTCTATGTTCCTCTGTTTATTTTTTTAGGACATTGGTTCAATGGGTGAAATTGGTTTCCACCAAAAGAAAATTCCCTTAGCTTTTTCTCTGGCATCAATTTAGGGTAAGATAGGTATTTCTATCACGTCTCACCTCCTTGGACCAAGAACAGCACCACTCTCACTCTTTTTTCCTTCCCATAGAGGTAAATGAAGAAGAGTTAGTCTGGCCAGGGGTTTCCATAGCGAGCGTTTAATTAACAACTAACACTGTGTGCCGTTCTAACTTGGGTTTGAGAACTGGGTCACTTGATTGATCCAAGAAAAGGAATCCTCTCCCTCAAACATGGACATTCCACCTTCTTGGTTGACATTTGAGTTTTATTGAGATGGGCATCATTGGTTGAGTTCCCAGGAAATTGTGGTACTCTGCTTTTGATGCTGATCCATGCGAATTTGGATAGCTTCCTGGAAATCACCTTCTATTGCTCTTTGAAGGCTCATTTGAGCTTCGAGAAGGACCACTTACCAAGTCATCTTCAGTGGTATCTGGCAAGTTGGACCAATTGTTCGGTTTTGGACTGTAAATGACTATAGATTGTATCTCACCCCACCACTCACACACACACCAGAGAAGACTTTTGATGATCTTCAACTACATATTGATTCTCTGTTCCTTCCTCTCCTTTATTCCTTGTGGCTAACTCACTACATGCCATTGTCTTCTTTTCTTGCCTGCTCAACCCACCTATTTTTATGTTTTCTATAATAAATGTGCCAAACTTGTGCTGATTTTGTATCAGTTGGCCCAAGTTTTTCTCCCTAATCATACCATAATTTGTGGCTGCTTAACTTCATGCTCAAGTTACGCGAGAAGCTTCAACCAGTTGCGTAAAATTTCAACTTTAATACAACAACTCTTTTTCTATTCTGATATAGGTAGTACTGAAGACTACTGGAAGAGACAGGATGCTGCTCAAGTTATGGCACAGGTTAGGCGATGTTCTTAATAATTTTTTTCATTACTTTTCCATCAATATGTGAATTTCCCTTTCACAATTTCTCCTGAGTGAAAAAATACTTCCCTCTAACTATCTAAACCATTATAAATGCTTTAGTGACAACTGATTGGTAATATTTTATTTAGTTTATTGAAATGATATTTTGTTTGGGTTCTTTTAGTTAGTCTGGGAAGGACTTGGACTTGGAGGTGGGACAGATGTAGGAAACTGGAGCAGGTAAATTTATTAAGCCAACTTAAATAAATGAAGTGACGTTTGTTTGCATACTCATTTTATTTGGCATATACTTCCCAAGGTCTTCCACATCTTGCTCTCTTTCAGTATCCTCAGATGCAATACATGTTTAATCTGTTCTTTGATCTTACAATTCCTTTCTTGGTGGACTGTACGTCTTCCTGAAACTTTTAAATTGTTTGTGTTATTGCATAATTATCATTAAATCTTCCATCTACAGCTGGTGAAATTTTTGTAACCTGAATCTAAATCGCTCTTACAGGGAGAAGAATAACAAGAAAATTCTCCTCGGGATAGGTGGTGGACATTACGCACCTCGACATATGGATGTAGTGTTGTAAGTAGTCAAATCAGTCACAGCGGATCATGTCTTTATAATTTTTTTTTTTCTGATATCAAAGAAACTGAACTATGCAGCTATTGGATGTTATTAACTTCTGGGTTATTCAGAAAACCTAACGTAGTTTACTCTGCAGTTTGCCCCCCAGATTTGGACTTCTTTTGCTTTTTAAGTTTTCCATTATTGAAATTTACTCTCATCATTCGTTTACTTGGTATGCAAATGAAAACTTTTGTCATAGTCCTAATTAAATTGTTAAGTAAACATAGCTATTTGGCCGTCATCAACATTTTGATCAGTACATTATCCATAAACTTCCATCATCAAATTTAATGCCCCCCTGATGAAGGGCTATAAATTGTACATTCAAATATACTACGAAAATATATTGACTATAAAGTTTTGTATTGCGTCATGACTTAGAATGAATAAACTTTTAAATCCATTTGAGAAGATATATATATATATATAATTTTATGATCATGAAAAAGCTTTTTGTACCTTGCGAGTTGAAATTTTTCTAATTTTTGTGTGCATTATATTTTCTGTGTTTTGCTCAAATAAAATATGAATACTTACTCTGCTTATCCAATCTAGGAAAGATAATGTGTGGGTGGGTCACCTACTTTCTGGATATTCAGTGCCAATGGAAGATCCAAAGCAGTCACAAGGAGAAACAGATGTGGAGATTGGTGGAACATGGAGAGAGTCCATAAAGGCTGCATATGAGGCCACTAAGTCTGCCTTTCCTGGTGGTGAAATTCTTGCCCACCTAGACAACAAGTGAGTTTAATGAATATTGTCCTTATGCAATCAGAAATCTATTTGTATTGCTAATGACAAAGCAAGAACTGAATGCTATTTCTTGGCTGAGTGCTCAGTTGCCGAAGGCACATGGCACCTTGGTTTGAAAAACTTGTTCAATGTAGAAATTTCTTTTAGCTATACCCAACATTTGCCGAAGGCTTTCCACATGCCATTCTCCTACAGCAATAGATTGTAAAGAAAATGGTGGAACAGCCTTTGGGTTAGGGAAAAGTGAAAAAGAGTGATAACTCCTTTTCCATCATCCCTGACTCCCTCCTAGTTCACGGAGTTTTGGGCATTCTTCTTCATGGGGGATTAATGAAGGCCTACTAAGGGAAAGTCACAAAACAAGTTCCTTGTAAAATCAACCTGGATCCTTCCTAGTTCTTTCCATTGGTTACCGTTTTCACTTATCAAGAGTCATCTTCACTCCTTCTAATGTCTTACGAGTGGCCAACCAAGTGGCGGATTTATTAGCCAAACATGGTATGGAGCTTTAAACACAAAGTTGTAGCTTTGAAGTTGATCTGGATTTTATTTGTACTGCTTGAGGGCAGAGTTATCACGTACAAGTTTTTGTAGGGTTTTTGGTGCCTCCATTTGATCACCAAAAAAAATGCAGTGAGCAAACTAGCCCCAAGGTTGCTCACTTTCCAAATTAGTTGTGATTCACATTCCCCACACCTCCATTGCTGACATATATTTTTTTTACTGGGTTTGCTTGTTAGTAGTTTTAGTTAACGCCTTCATAACATGCTCATGTCAACTGCAAAGTTTTTGAGATTCAAAATGAGTACAGATGAGGGTTTTCTGCATTAGGAAAAAAAACAAGAAAGAAGAAAACACTATATGCATGCTGCTGTCGTTTGGACCTTGTTTTTGTTGCCAAATTACATATATTCTGTCCTTGATTACTATAATGATGTTCATAGGAGTACTTTCAACGTTTCCTGTGTCTGTCCTTTTTTAGCTTTTATGGTTTTACACGGAGAAGGAAGTGGAATCTTTTGGGCGTATGTTGAAAATTAAGATATTTAAGTATGATTTTAGCTGTGAAGGTGATCCTGGCTTTGACATCACAGACAGACCTTAATGTTTTTTCCTTTTACTCAAGTTAGTGTTTACCCTAAACTAGTTTTTCTTGTGCAGGAGTTTCAAGGGCTGGCAGAGGAATGCTATAACAGGATTCCTTGCGGAGCAGAACATTAAAATTGGAAAACCAAATAGTTTCTATTGAGGACTGACTTTGGAGGATATTATGTCAACAATTCTGCAGATTTTGACAGACCGTACTACAAATTTTATTCAGTTGACAGCATTGTGATAGTTAATGAATAGCTGAATATATATATATATATATATATATATATATATATATATATATATATATATATATATATATACACACACATAAATTCCAATTCTTATGAAGAACAAACAATATTTATTTACATTATTTAAAATCATATAGCAGTACTATTTATGCAGAAGGTTGACATTAATGTAATGTTCCCAATGTTTCTAAAAACTGATTAGTTATTTAGCTGCGGTCAAACTCTTTAATAAAATAATATTAATAATTAAATAGTGAATAAATAATAGCAAATAGCAAATAAATATAATATAGCACTAGAAATGGCTAGAATAATACATTTTAGATGTTCTTTAAATTCAAAGATTCAAATATATCATTATACTTGGGGTTTCAGTTTTAACTAAATACAATGTTTATTAAAAATAACAAGTTTAAATCTAAAATAAAAAGAAGATTGAAAATTGATATAATAAAGTTATAAGAAATCAAGATATCATAAAAGGTGTAAATTAATATAAAAATCAAGCTATATGTTTTAATGAGATAAAATAATAATAATAATAATAATAATAATAATAATAATAATAATAATAATAATACGTAAATTAATTTACACCTTTATAAGTATTATTAAATGTGTTTTTGTTTATCTTAGAATTTTTTTTATTAAATTAAAATATATCATTAAAACTTTTAGACTAATTTTGGCTGGTTTTGGATTGGTTTAATTGATTTTTTACATGTTTTAAATTATTTAATTTTTTTGATTTAATCCGCCTTTATCAACTCAATTGATAGATTTGACTTTTAAAACTATCCATTTTAAATAATAATATTTTGATCTATTCTTTTTTAATTCACTTCTAACTTACTACTTCAATTATCCTTAAATTATCACATCACATAAAAAGAATTAAAATAAATAATTAAAAAATATTGAAGTGAAAAGTTAAAAAATATCATTATCCATATTCACAACTATATGGTTGGAAAATTTTAATTCATTAAATTTTTTATATATATTTTTATGCTACAGAGTTTATTTTATTTCTTTATTTTCACTCTTATTCAAGTCATGATCAGTTATAATTATTGATATGAGATATGACTCAGTTTATTTATAACGTGATGTCTTATTTTTGTAATAACCATGTCATCTTTTATTGGTATGGTTCACAGTGACATTATAGTGACGTCATCTTTAATGATATCTTAATAAGGACATAAAGTTAAATTTTCTTTATTATCTATGTCTATATTTTTTCAAGTAAAAATTCATTCATATATAATGGTATAAATTTTTTCTCTTATTTCCATCACCATAATAAAAAAAATTAGATAACAAAATATAATATTATAAATATCTAATATTAATATATATATATATATATATATATATATATATAATATTCATATTTTAGTGAAAAAATTATGTCAAATATTTCACAATTATATATAAATAAAATAAAATATTATGATAACTATCATTTATAAATTTTACATATTTTAATGAAAGAAGTTGATAAAGTTAAAAAATATTTTTATAAAAGTTAGAAATAAATAAATAAATGTTCAAATTTAAAATATTTAAAATATATCTTTACTAATATTTTTTCTTATACATACATCGATAAATATTATATCGAACAAAATCACACATAAAAAAAAATAATTTAAAATTATGCATAAGTATTTTAACTTTTGAATTTCAATGTTAGATAGCGTATGATAATAACATTAAATTATTATATTACAGTAAATGAAATATTTTTATGCAATTATAGAGGTAAAATTTTATTTATAAGAATGAATTAAAAAAATTATATAAAAATCCATCAAAATAATATTATAATAAAAATAAATAAAAAATAAAAATTTTTAAAAAAGTTATATATATATATATATATATATATATATATATATATATATATATATATATAATAAAAATTATGATAAGATAGAAAATTTATTTTAGAAATTTGTCTAAATGTAAAAGTAGTTTTTGAGAGATAATAAGAATTGTTTCCGTAAAACAAAAGATTTTCAAATAAAAACAAACACACAGAGAACTTAAACTGATTTGTAATAAATATTAAAAAATTAAAAAAAGTGTTAAAATTCCATGGACTATGTAGTTTTCATTATTATTATTTTTTTGTTAGTTTAGTATTTTTAAACAATAAATGTTACGTTTATTCTTTGTTAGCATAAGAATTCAAATCCATGATATATTTTTTCTTCTTTCTATTTCTACTACTAAGACCACCTTGATCTCCGAAATTCTTAGTAACTTAAATACTTGATTGTATTTATTCAAACTTTTTTTTTTTCTGTGAATTTTACTTCCAATTTTTCTTTTCTTTTTGTTTTTTAAAATGTTACAAATTTTATTCTATTATGATATCTTCATTAAATATAAAATTAGCATTTTCTTAACTATTAAGCTGTCATTAAACATGCATTTAAACTAACTTTTAAAATAATGACCATATTTAACTGCCTCACTAAAGTAATGAATTATCTTTCTTTTTTTCTTTCTCTCTTTCTACTATAACTTTTACTTTGCTTCTTATAGGATTATGCTATTTATACTAATTCTCTTTGTATAAAACCAATAGAAATTGGTTATCATTTTTTATGTTTGCATTTCTGCAATTCAGAAAAACAATATTAGAGAAATTGGAAAATTAATAAAAATTATTAATAGTATTGGGTAGAAGTCATCTCTATCTTAAAAGTAAATTACTTTAGTGTTTCATATAAAAATTAATTTTAAGTGAAAAAAATTCAATTAAACATTAAAAGGTTAATTGGAGTTGGAGATGAATTTTAATATTATCTGATGTCAAACATTGTATTGACACACAATATTAAAAACATGTTACAAAATAGAAAGGATAACACTATAATGAATATAATCAAAACATGAAACTTAAGCTCTAACAACCAAAATATATCATGAATTAAGATTATATTTTATTCTATTTTTCAATTTTAATTCACAATTTTTCTATTCTAATTTTTATTCTTAGCTTTTAAAAATTCACAATTTTAGTCCAATCATTAGTTTTGCATATATTTTTCTTTGGAGAATTGAACCTCATATATACATTACAGACGTCTTAATAAATGATTTAATTAATCAACTATAAAAATCATAAGTAAAATTGACTATTCAATCAAAATTGCCAATTTCCTAAAACATAGAAACTAAAATCACCGGGAACTAAAAAGGAAACAATATTGTAATTCAGTCAAACAAATAAGTTGAAGAAGAAACTCAAATCAACAGAACATAGAAGGAAATATTAAGGTAAATTCTATAAATTGAATTAAAAAAATCCAATAATGAATCCAAAAACGAAAAATGGATAAAAATTGCAAACATTAAACGTATAAATTAATTGTATTAAGGTAATAGATTAAAAAAATAAACAGAATAATTCTTTTTAAGTGTAATTTTAGAAAAAAATATTTTTATTTATGTTGGTTTTCAAAATTCAAGATAATTAATTATTATTTTCTTTCAATTTTATCATTAGTTCTAGTCAAATTTGCAATTAATTATGCACTTACAATTACTCTGCCCGTATGGTAAAATATAACAAAAAAATCCATAATGAGAATTTTTAGAATTATATTATAGAAGCAAAATGAATTGCTTGGTATCAAAATCTTAGAATACGTGTAAAAGAAGATGATGTAGTATTTTTTTTTAAATGACCAATATTTAAGATTTCAAATTAAAATTACGAAACATATTAAATGGCATTAACTAACAATAAAAGTCATATTAATTATTCTCCAAGAAAGAAAAATCATGTGACTTGACCAAAGTTTTCTTCTTAAAACACACATTAGTTATCATAAAAGAATTTTAATGCAAATTTGTTCAAGGAATGTTGTATCAACTACTCTTGAATAAAGTTGTTAAAAAGAACATAATGAATTTTTAACATTTACGGAAGACCATTTATTCTAGGAGAGACAGAGGATGGAATAAGATTGTGGATGTTGTAAAACGACATAACAGAACAACGTTTTGGTGTGAAATTAAATTTCTGATGTCAGAAGGAGGATACAAAAACGAGGTACTAATTTAAAGCTCTAACAATACCTATTAAATATACATTGGTCCCCTCTTATACTTCACACTATACTCAAAAACAAAATAACATGTCAATAGTTTATCTTATTTATTATTTTAAAATTTTAGAGAAATAAATGTGTAATTAAATTTTTATATAGAACAAAATTTCATGTTTAGAAAAGTATAAATACTAGAAGGAATTTAAAGTGAAAATAATAATTATCATCTAATTACAATTATATGTGTTGATATTTTAATGAAATATTGAAATAGCACAAGATTTTGTTATTACGAAAGGAATACTTTTTATATACCATTCTCCCTTAGACACTGCCAACTATAATACACTTTGAAATAACCTCTTCTTCTCTTTGTCTACTTCTGTACTTTTGTGTTGCCAACTCCAGTCCATTCTTCATTGTCTTCTGCTTTAATTTCAACCATGGAATGTTTCTTTTGTAGCCTATGGTACTCTCTTCCTCTCTCTCCCCCCACCTGTTTGTTATGTGAACTGTGAAATGACTATCCACATTTTAAGTCTTAGCTCTATCTCTATTGTCATTTGGCCTTTTTTTTTGTGAGTGATGTTAAATTTTTCTTTGTAATTGACATTGAATGTAGTTTTTTGTCATATTTTTGTTTCTTTCATTTGTGATCCTATGTATATATATATATATTACATATTATTGTATGTTTCATGGGGCTAAGAAGGTTTGACAAGTTGATGCTAATTTCTCCCATGGGTTGTGCTGGTTTCCTTTTTTTTTTCATCATGTCATTGAGGTGTATACGTTATAACAGACCTTGAATTTTCACTGTACTTTTCTGGATTTGTAGACTTGTGTTTGATTTGTTTTGAGGGCTAAACCTCAATCCAATCAGAGTTCTAAAGGACAAAATATTGGTAGGGAATTTGATGGTGTCAAATCAATCTGAGTTTGAATATTTGTAGCTGAAAAGCTTTTCCAAAAGTTTAGGATTTCTAAACTTTTTCCCTTTGTCCTTTTATACATCGAGTACTACCCTAGGATTCTATTCAGTTTGTCCTAAACCAAATCTTTTACCAATAAAAGAAAAAGGATGCAGGAACATGCTTTTACAACTTTAGATATAAGCATAAACTCGTACTCTTAATGATTGGGATATGCTGAGAGGATATGAGATGCTTAAGTCATAATATGGTCCCCCAATTTGATTAGTTCTCAGTATTCTTAAAGCTTATTTGAATTGCATTCTAGTTCGAATTGGTTCTAATCAACACTATTTGCTTCAAAAGTTGGTAATATATGTGTGGAAAAAAGGGTCTTACAGTCTTTGTAAGATAGAAATGGTTTCCCTTCTGCTGAAATCAAAATAAATATCTAAATTCTTTTATGAATAGTGAAATGTCACTTTTGTTTTGTCTTCTTGATTTGAATAGGTTATCTTTTGAGTCACTTAAAGACTGTTAAGATTTGTTGATTCATTCACACTAACCTAGTTATTCCTGTTTTCTGATTCTCAAGGTCCTATAAAGTATCGAGTGATCTGGCTAGTCTCGTTGATTGAATATACCTGTTGTAAAACAGTTTTTCATTGGTTTCAACTCTACATGGACAATGAAACTAGGTAACAAACTTTTAGTTTAATTCTGATTTCTGCTTTTGGTACTTTTATTGTCTCTAGCAGCTATACTTCACACATTCTCTTTGTGAGATAATAGGGTTAACTTATGCATACTATTGAATTTGTTTGGTCTTGATTCATAACTTCTCGTTTCAAGTATGGTTTGGTTATTGCCATTCATATATTGTTGAATATGATTCTTCCAAGTCCATCACATAACCATTCTTGACACGAATTTACTAAATTCCTTTATGTTGTTTATTGTGTTTGTTTTATGATCAAGTGATTTTTATTGTGAAAATTGAACCTGGCAAATTTTTATCTGCTATGTGAAAATGTATGCACATAACTAGAACTGGCTTCTTTACATTCAAATATTGGCCTTGGCCTTGAATCTCAATCATTTGACTCCAATGACAGTGATGTAATATTCTACTGGATGCAAATTACAACACCACAAAATAAAGGAATGTGAAACTAGAGCCTGCACTGAAACAGAGACGTATAACAGATTCAAATCTATCACCCTGTGACATGGGATCAGTAGATTTCTCGACAACAAGTAAACTTGATTTAGAAAATGATTATGAAGCACAGGTCAGGGACTCTGTTTATTCAGCATCCCATTCTTCGCAGGAAATAGAGTCATTTGGGATGCTTCACCATGATATGGAATTGAAAAACTCCCTCAATTCACCAATCCATGACTCACTCGCTGAAACAGGTTCATTAGAGAGTTCTGCAAATCTCTATATGGACAAAAGTGTTACAGAATGTGAACCAGAACTTGTAATATGTCACAAAGAGACTAGTTTCAACATTATTAAGGATATCTGCGTGGATGAAGGAGTCCATACCAACGATAAGAGTTTTTTTTGGAGAAAAGTAGACCAAAACATCCACAAAACTTATTCTTCTTATGAAAGTAAAGAAACAGTGAAAGACAATGCTGGGATCAATTTATTAAATCCATCAGTAACAGATGAATCTGATCAATCCAAGGATTTTATGCAGCTCGATGAAGATGCAACTAGAAAACTCTCTGATAACGTGTATAAGGAGATTGTTGTGCCTGAAGATAACGTTTTGTTACAAGATTTAGACAGAGAGAAATCCAGGACATCAAGTGTTGAGGGTGATGAAATCAAACACGACCATGCAAAGGTATTCAACAATTTTCCCGCGTGCAACTTGCATGCTATTTATTAAAGTTAAGCATTGTCTAAACGAAATTCACCTTATGTTGATGACAATATCTGTGAGTGAGAGCACTCATGTGAATGAATGGAGTAAAGATCCTTTATTTTTAATTATTATTGCAGGTTGATAATGACCCTGAGTTTCACTCCCAACCTGATAAGTCCAAAAATGTGATTAAGGATGATGCAGTGCTTTCTAGTCCAACTTTGGAATCAAAAACTGAAATCATTGGCAGTAGTAGTTCACTGCAGCAGAATGCAAACATGGAGCATAAGTTAGATCATTCGGGTCATGGAAGTAGTGAAGTCAGTGACAATAATTGTGGTCAAACTGAAGATGCAGACGCAAAAGATCAAGTTTTTCCAAGATTAGACGAGTCAAGTTCCTTCTCTGTTGGGTACTTAGGACCTCTACCTTATTGTGGTAGCATCTCTCTTCGATCAGATAGCAGCACAACTAGTTCACGGTCTTTTGCCTTTCCCATGTAAAAAAGAAGAAGAAAAAGCCTCAAAACTTGTTAGTTTCTCTTTAAGCATCGAAAAATGAAAACACTGATTTGCTTCTGATTCTTGCAGATTACAATCAGAATGGAATAGCAGTCCAGCAAGATTGACAAAATCTGGTAGTAGGCATCACAGTAAACAGCAGGGTTGGAAGCACCGTTTTTTCTGCTGTAAATTCTGAAAGATTATCATTCCCTATAGCCTTATAATATAGTTCATATATATCAGTAAATTTTTCTTAGTATCAGGCATATACATATATCTCCATTGTTTGCTCCTATATGTAAGCACAAGTTCTTTTTCTTTGTGCCTTAATTGCATTTGTTTCTTACCTTTTTATTTTACCTATATATCTATGATCAAAATTTTATTTCCTTGTCAATAATTCACTGTAGATGCTATTTTTGAATGTTCATGGCATATGCTTTAAGCTATAAAAGTAACTACAAAAAACTGTGAAAGTAGTTGCAACTTGCAACACAGTTTAATGATTAAAGTCTCTTGAATCTTGATGTGGTTGCAAAAATTTAATGCTGCATGGATTTGTTCCAGCATTGGTGATGTCATGAGTGGACGCTCAGAAAATGTTCCTTTAAGAGTCAAAGTTCTTTATTGCCATACAGAATAGAGTTTTTGACATGAATGGAACTTCTTAGCTCCACCATCACTCCTTCAACCATAAAACATGAACACAACCCCGTCCCATTTCAACTTCTTCATCAACAAATGATTATATTAAAACGTTATTTTTGTCAAATAATTTATTTTCTTTTTATAATTGTCCATGTTTCTATTTTTAATTTTACCCTCTAAAAAATAACCATTTCTTTAAATTAAAATAATTGTTTTATCATTATTACCTTTTAAGTAACTGTTTTATTAGATTTATTTGTTTCATTCATTTAATATTTTTTTACATTAATCAATTTTAAACTAAAATAAGTATTTTTAATAAAAAATTATCTACAAAATAAATAAATAATCATTTATAATAAAATTAAAAAAATAATACTTATATTAATTTTTGAAATTAAAAAAAAAAAAGTAAATACGTTGCTTATGTGTTTTCACAAGTTTCTTATAAAGCTAATTATATTTTTAACTTGTAATCTAATAAATAATCTATTGTTCTTTTATTGTATTCATTATGGAGATAATCATTTTTTTATCTTCTTAAACCAAATATTTGAATATCAATTATTTATTTTTAATGGTATTTTTCTTTTATCATCTATTTTAAATACTATAAATAATTGTATTTATATTTCTATTAGATTTTTGTTTATACTATTTTGATCACAACTAATTTAAAAAATAAAATTCCCTTATTCACAATGTAGCCTAATTACATGTACTTTATAAAAATTGATAATTTAAAGTGCGATTAGATTGAAGAATTCAAATAAATTAGAAATATAATTAAATTTTAGCATATAAATAGATAAAAATTATTTCGTATAAATAAAATATAATTAATTTATTATATATTTATAAGTGTAAATTTGATTTTGTGAGTTTCTAAACTTAATATATCTTGGGATATTTTGTAATCTTATAAACGTGATTGCATCAACGAACTGTGTCAATTTTATCTTTTCGATGCAGAAAATATTGGAAAATAAAATAAGTTAATTATAAAGAATAATATTAAACAATATTCATAATGAACCATAACAAAATAAAATTATTATAATTATTATAGTATTGGATCGTGCACAACATTATCCTTAAAGAGAATATATGAATTGAATACTTTAAAATATCGTATAAATCTAATCAAATAAATAGTATTATTAGTCGAAATCTATTTTAATTAAATTTGGATTTTTTCAATTCAATTTAAATTGAATTATATTTAGATTGAATCTACTTTACAATTAAGTTAAATTTAAATTTGATAACATTGATTTAATATATTTGATTATTAAGTTTATTAGATATGGTCGATCTCAATCAGCGACTCATGTCAACTTGGATCTAGTTCACTCGCTTCACCTCAATATTGATAGAATTTACTTGACTCAACTCTGAACATCTTAACTTGGAGATATGTCATGAATAAAACATACACAATCAAAAAAGAAAAAATTTGAAAGAGAGGTTCCTTTGAAATAGAATAGAGTAAGAAACTTTATTTTTAAGTGAAGAATAAGACATTTGTTAATGAAGAAACAAACATGTAAGATAACAATGATGATGAAAAAGTATGTTTGCACCGAGTAATAAAAGGTAGGAGCAATTTGAAGTAAGTGTTTATATTTTGTGTGAGATGTACCAAGGCAAGTAAATGAATGTAAAATATTATGTGAGCTTAAGCGAATAAAGAGAAAAGAGAAAATGTGTTATTTGACATTATAGCTTCATAAAAATTTGATGACTTAGTCAAATTATTATTTTTTTTATTAAGGAAAAACATAAAGATAGACCAAAGTTCATAATGATCTTTCATTATAGTTAAATTCAAGTACATCTAGAGTATTCATCAATAAAAATAATTAAATATTTAAAACCAAAAATAAGACATTGACCCTTAAACATTAGAACAAACGAAAGAAAAATTAGTAACATCTACATTCAAAATGTCAAAGAAATAAACTTAACCTGTTTTCCTAATTGATGTGATTCTCATTATAGAGTTAGAAGTCTAATAAGTTAAGGAACCATCTTCTTTAATTTTGAAAAGTGAATATGACCTAAGCATTCATATAAAATTTTAGAAGATAAGGATGCAAAACAAGAAACACAAGCTAGTTCCAAAGTAGTATAGGTTTCTAGATTTACATCCTTCACCACTCAATCAACCCATACCATGTTCATGTATAACATAAGAATCAACAACATCAAAGGTTATTAAAAAATTCAATAATTTTGTTAATAGGTAAGAACAAAGAGAACAAATTTCAAGTTTGAAAACAAATAAAAGCAAAATTTAACCAAATCCATAATAAGCTACTTTAGATTTGTTAGTTAGGATTAAGAAATGAGACACTTTAGTAAAGAAAAGAGAATAAAGAAAAGAGAATAAAGAGATATTACCAAATATATGATTAATACCTAAGTTAATTATTCATGGACTTTAACTTCCTACAAATTTTGAAATGCAAGTTGTTGAAAAACTAAGTTCTCACTACTATACAAAAAGCTTATGGCGACGATTAGAATAAGCTTTTAACGACGATTCTAAAATTACCCTCAATTTATTCGTTGTTGTAAATGGAACGAATTGATGATAGTTCAAGTCATCGTTATAAACTTATAAATGAACGATATTTAGGCGAACAATCGTTGTTATATGGATAAAAATAAACGATGATTTTCAACTAGAACCATCATAGAAAAAAAAATTGTAACAAAAGATATGATGAACTTTGGATTTGTACAATAGCCACAATCTTACAATATTTTCAGATACAGATTCATTTTGCAACTCTTAACAGTTCAACAAATATAGAACAAAATAGTAATGTTCTAAACAAAATTTAATACAATAAAAGTTCTATGAACTAATTGTTAACTACTCTAAAGTGTTATACATGTTAACAAAATGTTTTGCCACGTTGTTTGGACATAAGTTAATGTGTTTGAGTCTAACAGTTAATTTTTTTGTTAAGAATCTACAGCAAATGAATTGAAGTTTGGATAAGTGCATGTGTAAGTAATAAATTATTTTATAAATGTATTAGTGGATTCTAACATATTACCTTATCCCTAACTCTCTCAATACCAATTTGCACAATGGTCACCATCCATTGAATGATGTAGTAGTCACACTTATAGCCTTTAGTTCATTTATTACACTAAGTCCATAGTAATATTGTTAGATAAATTAAATGATAATAAAAAATTAAATGAATGATATAATATAAATATGGTTAGATCAATTGATCTTATAAATGAATGACTAAAATCAAAATTCATTACAAAGAGGATCATGGCCACATAAAATTTGTCCAACTTCTTGATTCTTTATAAAGAATTAGCTTCTGAAAACATCTTTAGTTCTTCAACAACAAATTGATTGTTACAAATAATAGACATCATATTATGATGTGTTTGTTTAAGAGATGCTAGCTTGTTAGCAAAATCCAATTTAAGACGTTACCAACTTTCAAAAACCAATGTAAGAGATAAACGAATTTCAAAGAGTTAATGGATTTAAAAATCCGATAAAACTGTTAACCAGATTTTGAAATCCGATAGAAATGTTAACCGAATTTCAAAATTCGATACACATCAAAATATGGATTTCATAATGTATACTGGATCGAAATGTATATTGGATTTACATCAAGTGAAACATTTAGGTTTCGATGTAAATCTGGTTGTTGTACTTTAACTGTAATATTATAATATGTGGCTACTTTGTTTTGACAAGTAGTATTCATCGGTGGTTTCTAAGTTTTAAGACTATATAGTATTGTTTTGGGAAGGTACAATGGGACTTCTAGTAAAGATGTTATGTTAAACCTATTTAAGGTGTTTTGTAATATTAGTTAATTATGTTTTTTTTTTTATATATGGACTAGAGCACCACTAGTGTTCTATTATATAAATATATTTTATTGATAAAAAAAAACTAAATTTCGAAATCTGATTAACACGGATTTCAAAAATCAAAAATCGATTTTGAGATTTATCGAAAATCAACATCCGGTATGAAAATAAATATATTTAACAATTTTTTTAAATAATTTTTTTATTTATATATTCTTTTAAAAAATTATAATTATTTTTTAAGTTATTGTTATTTTATAATTGTTTTTATTATAATAATTATTTTATAATTTATATTTTTGTTACCTGTAGTATTTTTATTGTTTTAATTTTATTTTTAACTTTTTATTAATTTTTAAATATTATTCATTAATAGTTTTCTTTAATTTTTTCATATATAACTTTCTGATTAACTTTTTTATAATTATTTTTTTAATTTATTGTTTTGTTAGTTTTCAACTTTTTTTTATTTGATGAATGATTTTTTATTTAGTTTTTTTTAAATTGATTATATATTTTATTAATTTATTGTTTTATTATTTTTATAATTTATATTTTGTTACGTGTATTATTATATTGTCTTAATTTTGTTTTTAATTTTTTTTAATATATATAATTTAACTTTTTATGCGTAATTTATTTTTTTATTAATTTTTAAATATTATTCATTATTATTTTTTTATAAAAATATTTTATTTAAAAAAATATATTAATTTTTTTATGATTTCTTTTAAGTTATTTTTTATTTACTTTTTTGTTAGTTTTTAACTCTTATTTTTTTAATATAAGAGTTTGTATTTATTTATTTTAAGTTTTTTTAATTTGTTATATATTTTATTTTTTAAAATTATTTTATTGTTTTTATAATTTATGTTTTTGTTACGTATATTATTTTTATTGCTTTATTTTTGTTTTTACATTGTTTTAATATATAGAATTTAATTTTTATGTATAATTTAATTTTTTTAATTTTTTAATTTTTTAAATATTTTACATGCATTATTTTTATTGTTGTGCTTTATGTTAATTTTATTGATTTTTTATTTGTTTCTTATTTTAATTATTCTGTTTTAGATATGGCTTGAACTCGAAGTGTCTCTACATACCTATTTAATACTTCTGTACAAGATGATAGTACACTGATTGAGAGTTTCGCACATGATGCAATTAGATGGAGATCTTCAACTTTTACTCGTAAAAGGTGTCGTCATGGTGAAGCTAAACAAGTTGCATCATTAGTTCATCCTCATGTGTCGATGACCATCAAGAAAATGTTATTCGCAATGATGTTGTTGAGTAGCACGAGGATGTTATTCAACAAGAAAACAAAGAAAACAAAGAAGACAAAGAAGGTGAATTTCTTGGAGATCCATCTAACACTTCTTTGTTAATGAGTTATGTCGATCATGTCGCATGTACTTTGTGGGATAATAAAGGATGACAAAGTTAAAATCCAATATAATAGGATGAAATCCATTTTTTTAATTAACCAGATTTCGAAATCTAGTATACAAATATAAAATTTGTTTTTTAAATTCACCGGATTTAAAATTCAATATAAAAGATGAAATCCATTTTCTAAATTCATCGGATTTCAAAATCCAATTCTTAGCTAAATTTTTTTCGAATTTGTTTTTATTTATAATTTTATTTTAAACTGTTAATTAATTATTTTTAAGTTATTTTTAAATTTGTATGGTTTTGTTAGTTTCAACTTTTAAAATTTTATTTATTTTATGTTTGTCTTTTCTATATTTTTGTGTTTTTATTTCATTTATGATTCTATATTTATTAAAAAAATAAAAAAAAAATAAGAATAATACACATAACAAATAAATTAAAAAATTTAAAAAATATATAACCAATAAAATAAATTACATATAACTAAAAACTAAAAGAAAGTAAGATAAAATATAAATACCATATATCGAATTCCATGAAGAAAATGAGAGAGATTGACAAATTTGTTTCAGAAAGAGATTTAGAAATCCATCTGAGAGGAGAACCGGATTTCAAATTCCATTAACCGGATTTGGAAAGTAGGGTCACGCTCCATTATAAAATTTTGGAAAAATTTTGGAAAGATACTTTGATTGGATTAGATCCCTTAAAACTTAAATTCTCTAAGCTATATGAAAATTCCATACTTAAGAATAAAGTCATAAAGGAGTTTAGGAAATGAGAAAACAACAAGTGGGAATGGGGAGTAAAATGGTGAAGGAAATGGTTTCAGTGGAAGTTGCCTCAAGTAGATAAATTTGAGAACCTTATACAACAAATAACAATAAATTAGAAGAGTGTGGATTCTTGATTTTGGAAAGATGAGGAAGGTAGATATACTGTTAAATCTGGGTATTACAAAATAAAAAACTCTTTTAGTGGAGAAAACTCTTATTTGTAGAGTATGTTATGGACTGTAAAAGTAGCTCCCTCTGCACAATTTTTGGCTTGGGGGATAATCATGACTAAGGTGCCTACAAGGATAAATCTTAGGAGGAGAGAAGTACAATTAACTGACGTTTCCTGTGTATTTTGTGGACTGGAAGAAGAGACTAATACACACTTATTCCTCACTTGTAATGTAACAAAAAAGATTTGGAACATGTGTAACAAGTGGGTGGAAGTGAGTACGGTGCATCATAATCAACTTAAAGCTCATTTCCAACAATTTGAAGTAATGACCCTTAATAATAAGGGAAATAAGTTATGGAAGGGTGTACAAGTTTGAATTATAAGGTTATAAGGAACATATGGGATCACATGAACAAAATTGTGTTTAGGCAAGGAAAAGTAGATGTAGAAGAAATACTGACTTTGATACAATTAAATGCTTGGACTTGGATGAAGTATAAAATTAGTAAGGTTAATTTCTCTTATTCAAACTTCTCTCTTTGTCCAATTCAGTGCCTTCATTCTATTACTTAAAAACATAACCATAATCACAAATAGGGGATTGAATAAGGACCACGAATGCCTATTAGGAAGTAAATAACTATTAAGGATCGAAAAATGTATTATGGATTTTTAAAGTATAATATTTGACTACAAACCCAAACTTTGGACATGATGTAGTTATATAGTCACTCTATATAAATGTCTAAAGAGAGAATTAGTTGTATTTTGTTAAATTTAAATGTATAATATTTACAATAGATGAATATTTTTATAATAGAGAAGTACAGTAAAAAAACTTTGTAAATTTTTATATTAATTTATATATATATTATTTGTTTCTTATTTTAATTATTCTGTTTTAGATATGGCTTGAACTCGAAGTGTCTCTACATACCTATTTAATACTTCTGTACAAGATGATAGTACACTGATTGAGAGTTTCGCACATGATGCAA
>Ga0214545_1000723_pt1 | contig 56238 bp, 22 predicted proteins | sample CNSS4metaG_FD_160064 | JGI IMG/M metagenome (GOLD analysis project Ga0214545, IMG submission 160064) | Root nodule microbial communities from cowpea collected in UCLA plant growth center, Los Angeles, California, USA - CNSS4 | ecosystem: Host-associated > Plants > Roots > Nodule | place: USA... | reverse complement strand
ATATATATATATATATATATATATATCATCACTTTATCAAAGTATAAACACAAAACCTTTGTTTTCTTAGATGATGTATTCTCTTCTCTTCACACTTATCATTTCATTTTTCTTGTGATTAGAAGTAATTCGATCATTGCAGTGTCATCTTCGGTCTATCCGATTAATTTATCCACTTGAGTAAGTCAAAAGTTTTCACTTCTTTATGTTCGTTTTTGGTTTCGCATGCAGTCCTTCTTGGATTTTGTGTGTCTAAATTTGTTAAGCGATATTTAAACCGAGTGTTTTACACGTCAAAATAATTTAACATAATTACATTAAAATAATTATATTTGTTCATATTTACTGTTTGAGAACAAAAATATATTAACATTCGGGATGGTAATGAATTTCAATTTGAGACAACAAATATATTTAACCCTACTATTACAAATTTAGTATAGTTTGAAATTATGTTTAGCGTAATGAAATGTTTACATTTGGTATAACTCAATGTTACGGTGTGATATGTAACATAGAATGATAAGTTCATATACTGTATTACACGAGGGCTAATGTGGTTTAAATTAATTGATTTGTTACTAATAATGGGTGAGAATACCAAAACATTAATGGTTTGAAGAAAAAATAAATGTGGAATTAAGACGTAAAATATAAATAAAAATTGACATAATGAAAATAAATAGCTTGATTGAGAAAAATATAAGATAGACATCAAACAATATGTTCCTATTTTCGTCTCTCACACTCATATGACATGCCTCAATTTCGTCGCATAAAAGTATAAACTAAAATAATAAAAATTCTATGTCTGACAATTTTTACTATTATGTTTTAATTAATGGTCAATATGTTGATGCTTAAGAATGACTACTAACTATATTTGTGTCTAGCATGTGAAACCAATAACTGTTTTATCCTACTTAGGTTTCTCAAACTATCTTTCGGATCAGTCGGTACTCCCACATATGCACCACTAGAACATGCAATAAAAAATCATAATCTAGGTTTCCAAACAATCTTTCATATCAATATGGACTCCCGCATGTGCAAAATTCATAGACTATGTAGTTAAAATAAGAATAAAACATAAGAGATTGTGAAAAAAATATTATATTGATTGAGAATACACAAAAAATTAAGAATACATTACACTCAACCCCCATAAATGAGAGAGTTAACCACTCCTAAACATATTGAACATGAGATTTTGATGTTGAAATTGAATGTGTCTAGCCTTTAGAATGTCCTTATACCTCCAAGTGTATAAATATCAAGTTGTTTTCTCTCCATAGTATATGTTTTTTACCTATGTCAGACCCTCAGTTTGTAGATTTTCATAATTGAATTTGGATTTGTTTTGATACTTGAATAAATTGTAAGAGACGATCCTTGATCCATGTCTTTTAATCTTTAGAGATTCCATATTTTTAAATTATTCTTTAATTATTATGACTTGTAATTTAAGTGACCACCTTTTTAGGTATCTGGTATTGTTGACAATCTTTGTTTATTTAATATTTCACTCATTTTGCTGATAATCTTCAAAAATCTTTGAATTTTTTCACTTATTTGCAAAATATAATCCACACATTTATCTTGTTTACTTTTATTGAATAAAATTAAAATATCAAATGAAATTAAAAAATAAAATATTGCTATAATATGTTAGCAGATCCACGGACTAAAGATTTAAATATTAGAGTTTTTCAAAATCATGTAACTCATGTGTGATAAAGTCTTTTGATGTATTGGGTTAGTGAGAATTTGAAATTTAAACTTTGTATTATTATGACTTTCATGAGATGTAAATTACGTCATTTTTCGTTACATCTCTTTTAGCATATAAAATACATGAAACATTTATTGGATCATATATTTATTTTATTTTTTATTTTTTATTATCCATTATTTATGGAATATAAGTATATGTTATGTATCTTTATTGGATATTATTTTTGTAATTCATGTTTATATTTCTCGATTGGTATTTCTTGTTGTGATGTAATTCATATAATTAATTAATTTATTTATTAATCTTATCCAAGTGGAAAAGTGTTATATTTATATAATTTTATTATATAATTATTATGGTTAACATTAATCAATAAATTATATTATTTGTTAATATCAATTATATTGTACATTAATATTAATTTATGGATATACATATTAGGTTTCTGATTAATGGTGTGATGAGTTGGATCACTGTACGTGGTGGACAGGAGAAGACACCTCGAAAGTAGGAGAAGACACCTCGGACCCGGACCAAGGAGTATATCTCAAACCAAAAAGTTGAATGTACTACACACTATAAATGAAGGCCTAAGTATCTACCACCATAAAGGGGATAATAACGCTCCATACAAGTACAACGACAGGTGGTTGGAAGTACATATCCTTGTTGGCAAAATTAATAGATTTAGACTAATAAATGTTAATTAGGAGGTCCTAAAGCAAGTGGACACCACAAACCCTAGGCCCACAAAGTCAAGCCCATTCAGGTAGTATATAAGACACTGCTCACGAGGTAAAACATATTGTTCATTATTACTGCTATCACTGCCTATATCATATATCCAACTTGAGCGTCAAAGTGGCTTTGTAGGCTCCCCGCCAGTTCTCCCCACACATCTGGAGAGGACACTTCGGCAGTGGGCAACACAGAAGGCTCCTTGTCCAAATCATCGCACACATCTAGAGAGGATATTTCGGCAGTGGGCAACATAGAAGGCTCCTTGTCCAAATCATCGCACATACCTAGAGAGGACACTTCGGCAGTGGACAACATAGAAGGCTCTCCGCCTAAATCATCCCACACACCTGGAGAAGACACTTCGGTAGTGGGCAACATAGAAGGCTCCCCGCCTAAATCATCCCACACACTTGGAGAGGACACTTCGACAGTGGACAACATAGAAGGCCTCCAGCCAGCAGAACTCTTCATCGGAAGGAGGTACTCAGGCCCCTAGAAGGAGATACTCAAGCCCCTAGAAGGAGATATTCAAGTTCTTGGAAGGAGATACTTAGGCTCCTGTACTTAGAAGCTGAAGCGAAGCAGGTGGACGTGTGCATTCAATAGGTTATTGGTCCCTACATAACTTGTGTTCGCGGGTACTTCAGTATTCGGTAGGAACAATCACCATTGAGTGAATGGTCTCTAATAAACTTAATTGTTTACTAACTTGTTGGGAGATCTCTAATCTATATTGATGAGAGATATTTATTTGAGCATTCAAATTTTTTTTAAAATAAATAAGACAAAAAATGAGATTGGGTTTTTGTTTGAGTATTCAATATTTTGTCATGAAAAAATTCACACACAAGAAAGATGGACAATTAGATTTTTCATTGAACTCGATACACAATTCTTTCTCCACAGTTTTGTAAACATACTATGTATTTTTTTATTTTAGAATATTTATTCCTTGATTAATCTCTCTTTGTTAATATGTTTAAGTAACAAAGAAAGTATACACATAGTTTTGTAAAATGGGGTTGTAATAATGAAACAAATAGTTTTTTTTTTTGAATGAAAACATGATCTAGTGGCTCCGCACAAGAAACAATGTGCAATGAAGTTAAATATATAATTAATAAAAGTATGTGTGTAAAATGCCTTGGTAGCTGAAATTAAACAAACAATTATGTGTAGTAATAAAACCCTACATTGTAGCTCCAGAGGTAGCTAGCTATCTAGAAATGCAGCTAAATGAGTATTAATAAGTTTTATAAATGCTTGTATACTTTTTTTATCTAACAAAAATATTTGATATTATTTGTCATAGATGAATTATTATATCGAGAAACTTTTCATATTTTAATGATTAGAACATGTTATTTCTAATAGTTTTCAATAAAAGTAATATATGAAGGATTTTCATAATATAAGCATGAATGGCTTTATGTCTTCAAATTATGAAAGTGGAAAAAAAAAAGTACAGTGTGCTTTTATTCCTTACCATATTTATATTTTAGTTCTTTAACATTATTCCTAGCTCAAACACTGATTTTTTTATAAGTGCGCTAAAACATAATAATTTATTAAATTAATTTATCCACTGTAACAATTCAAAATTTTTTAAAAAATAGTAATTACTAATTATCATCTCTCTGCGGTATAATAAGATATTTCAAAATAAAAAGAAATCATTTATCGTCCTTATATTAAAAAAAAAAACTCATGATTATTTCAAAATATAAACCATGAACTTAATACATATTTTTTCCTTTCTAAAACTATAATTCATCATTCTTATAATTTTTATATCCTAATCATTCATCTTTTCCATCACATCTCTTTCATTATCAACTCTTATATATGTCCACGTATATATAAAATACATGATCATCGCAAAATAAAATAAGAAAATAAAACAAGAGAACACACAAAATACAAGGGTAAACTAATTTTGACAAGAATAAATATCAATCTAAATATATTATATATTTAGATTGATATTAAATATTTGAAATATACAAAATATCAAATAAGAGACCAAATATCGAATTCAGAACTATCATCGAGTACAAACAAGATTAACTTTACTAACTCCTTGAGTATGATCATCTTTTACATCATATTGTTTGACATGTGAAGCACTGTTCCACTCTCATCACCTATATGAGTTAGATAACAGTAGAGTTAGGGTAGTCTCACGTCATAAGTTCTCTTTAATACACTTGGACTCGTCCTAGATTAGCATTTCCTCTTAGAAATAACTAATTTGACAAACCAACACTACGTATACATGCATGGTCAAATATATGATAATACATTCATAATTACACAAAGAGTACACAAGAAACACTATTTAGAAAGATATTACCCCTTCCTTCACACAAGATAAATGTCATAAGTAAAATCCCCTTACTACATTAAAGTCATTTAAGCAAAGAGACTCACATGAACCATTGAATCATACAATTCACAAAAAGGCATACTCATTTTCCAAAATTTCTACTATAACAACTTCTCTAACATTTGTTCTGCAAATTTCATAACACCAATCATCGCAACCAAAATTTAATTTATCTTATCGAACATTTTTGCCCACACTTAATAATTACAAATCACAAATCAAATTATCTTCATCTTACAACCTTCTTAACCTTCTCTACTCATAAGAAAATCATCACCACTACAAACATCATTCATTATAATATCATTTCTCTTGGATTTTTTTTTAAGCTTTATCAACATTCACACATCAAAACCAAACTCATATTTTATATTTCAACAGTAAAGCATTAAATTTGTAAAGAAAATGGTTTCTCTTACCTTATAGTCTTGACCTAACATTGTTCTTTTTTCCTTAAACAACTCCACACATTAAAACACTATCTACACAACAAAAGGCCAAAATGATGATCAAGACACAACATTAAGGTCTTATCCAAAGAAAATTTTATTAAGGACGAACGAACGAAAACAATATAAAAAGCAAAAAGAAACTTGCATGTTGGAGAAAACAGATTGTTACATGTAAAAAATGAACAAACCGTTAAGAGAAATCGAATGATGGTTTTGATAGAGCTATTTGTGTATACTACTCTAACGGTAGTGAATCTTCAAAAGAAATATAATTGAATCAGAATTTTATAATAAGAAAGATTTTTTTTGGAGAAAATAAGACTAGAAAAAATAACTTTAATGGGAGAGAATGAGATATGATATGGAGTTCTCACCCACCTTATACTACAATACTACAAAATTCAATAATTTTTAAAAGTAATACACGCTAAATTTAAATTAATATTGATATACTTTAGTTCATATTTGTTTCATAAGTTTGGAGTAGATTTATAAATATATATTTAATGACTATAATTAATATACGGTAAATTAGGCAATTTCTTTTATATCTACAATTTTTTTTTGGATTAAACGTATATTTTAGAAAAGCCTTAATTTTAGAGGAAATTTTGTATTCCTGATTTTTATTTCGTTCTACTACTTTAATGGCAATACATTAACTTTAACTCAACAGATAAATTTAACCACCAACATAAATCTACATTAACAACTTTTTTTTCATTGAAAATGACTTGCCACAAATTACAGAATAATGCACTCCAATGTGATAAATTTCACCTTTAATTCCAATCAATGTTTCAAGAACAGTCGTTATCTTTTAATCAAGTGACTAAGTGAGTCCATGATTACAAAACCCTTTTTAGGTCTGATTTTTATATTAGCGAAACTTGGCACTTAATTGTCACACCCAATGGTGCAATTTGGGTTGGAAAAACCCATTGGGGTGAACTAAAGAGTGATAATGACGCGTTACCAATCAATAAATGTGGAATTGATCCAATTAGTTACAAAATTTGAAAGAGTAAATAGAAGAACATGATCATAAAAACTCAACCTTTACCTTATCTTACAAGATATAATAAATGTAGAAATTGGAGCTCTTAGAACAGGCAGGGAAGTTGACTTGGTGAGAAAAACGAGAAACTTAAAATGTAGAACTTTTAAATATAATATCTGACATGAAAAATTAACAGAACTATACTTATTATTTTGAACATGGTACCAGAGCTTATCTTCAAGAGATCATTATTATTAAAGTTCTGTGCATTAAAATTTGGGATTGGAGGACATTTAAAAATCTTTTAGATGGTTGGTGCATACTAGATTTTCTATAATTTTTAAATGGGAAAGATACAGATAAGTTTCCCGCACCAAATGGAAGAACAAGAACGAAGGGACAAAAGGAGAAAAAGGAAAAAAAAAGTAAGAAAACAGAGAGAGAAGAAAAACAGAGTGACTTAGTGGGAGAGATGAAAGTGAGTCAATTCTGTTTTGAATTTCATCCATATTGATTCCTTCACCAAATCCCACACGGAGTTTAAAAAAAAAAAAAAAACCATTCTTTAAAAGCAGTGGTCTCTTACAATAACAATCCCCATGTCTAGTTTTCCCACAATCTCATCATTTTCCCCGTTGCTTAATCTCTGTCCTCTGATCTCTCTTACACACACACCCTTTGCTTCAATTCCAATCCTTGAACGGTGATCATTCACTTACCTATCTTCAGTGAAAGCATTCCTATCTGTTACTACCCACCCTCTGCTTTTCCCTGTTCATCCATCACCCAATTCAGTTCCATTCAATTCAATTCAAACCCGCAGAGCGCAGAGGCGTTGAACTGAACAATCATCTCCCTCCCCACCTGGGTTTCTGCAAAAGTCACAGTCTTGGAAGGAATTTAGTGATGGGGGTTCAGAAAGACAGGGTGAAATTCAACGTGGGTGGCAGGGTGATGGAAACAACCGCAACAACGCTGGCCAATGCAGGGCGCAATTCGATGTTCGGTGCAATGTTCGACGACAATTGGAACCTGATACTATCATCAAACAGGGAGGGCGAGAGATTCCTCGATCGCAACCCGGATTGCTTCGAGATTCTCCTCGATCTGCTCCGAACCGGGGAACTCTACATCCCACCCAACATCCCGGAGAAGCTCCTCTACAGGGAGGCCCTCTACTACGGCCTCTTGGACCACGTACGCGCCGCCAAGTGGGGCCCATTCGACGGCAACAGGCTAAGGTTGTCCCGTTCTGTGCAGGGCCAGGCCCCGGGTGACGGAACGGCCATTCGAGCAGGCCCTGATGGTGGCTGTTGCGTTGCGCATGGCAGCATGGTTCATGTGTATGATTGGATGTTGGATGAACACCCTCCTCTTAACCTGGATTACCAGAGGGTTAACGATGTTGGGTGGGTTGACTCCGACAACATTGTCATCGGAGTGAGCGAGCGGCTTGGGAGGGGTGATGGGGGGATGGGGCTGTTCAATTCTCACAACGGGGAGCTTAGGTATAAGTTTCAGGTTTGTCATGAGAATCAGGTGAAGAGTTACACTGCAGGGGCCTTGAGTTTTAGTTCAGATTACAAGATATTTTCTAGTTGTAAGGGGAGGAGTAATGAGTATGGGGTAGGGGTTTGGGACCAGGTTACTGGGAAGCAGATTGATTTTTTCTACGAGCCTTTGGGGTGGTCTCTGGGGGATGCTGATAAGCTTCAGTGGTTGGAAGGGAATAATTGTTTGTTGGTGGCTACGATGTTTCCTAGGAAGGACAACTGTTACATTAGTGTTTTGGATTTCAGGGAGAAGAAGATGGTGTGGTGTTGGTCTGATGTGGGGGCTCCTTTTGCCGTGGATGAGAAACGGGTGAGGGATGCTATTGCCATGGAGGATAATAGTTCCATCTGTGTGGTGAATGAGTTTGAGGATTTGGGGTTCATGGATCTCAGAAGTTCTGCTGCCACCAGCATTAGGTGGAGCTCCAGAAGTAGGTTGATGAAGGGGAAGATGCCGGAGGAACCGTGCTACCCCAAACTGGCACTGCATGGGGGACAGCTTTTTTCCTCCATGAATGATTGCATTTCGGTGTTCTGTGGCCCTGAATGGGTTTTGACCTCTAGGCTCAGACGAAGCTATGGGGGTTCAATATGTGACTTTTCCATTGGAGGGGACAGGCTTTTTGCGCTCCATAGTGAGGAGAATGTGTTTGATATTTGGGAGACTCCAACACCACCACTTGTATGATTTAGTTCTAGTTTATTTTTAGTTTACGGTTACTTTTACTTGGTTTGCTATATAAACCAGCTGCTTCTGGTTTTCTAGATAGTGTTGAGTAGTTTATAACTTGTCATACATGTAGGTTTACCTATACTAAAGGTGTCATGGTATATGTGAATATCTGCAGAGAAAGATGATATATGGACTGCTTCTTTTTTGTGACTCCGATTTCATACTTCAATTCAGATCTCTTGTAGATTCGAATTTCGAACCAGTCCCCTTATTCTGTTTCTTTTCTTTTTTAAAGGGCGTACCCTCTTCTAACACTTTTTTGACCTTTTTCTTTCACAACAAACATTGCGGTTTCAATTTGGTAAAGTGAGTTCACTGACCTTAAAAAGGTGAAGGGAATCATGCTAAGCGAAGTCCCGTTCCCTGTGTTAGTTGTAAGCTGTAACCGCTGCACCTTTCGGATTTGCTTTGAATAAGAATCACTTCAGATAAAGCGTTACTGGTGGCGTGAACGAGTGGTTTGCAGGTTCAGGTCATTTTCTCAACAAATTCTACACATAAAATACTCACATAAATCCCAAAGTTGTTAGCTACTACGAGGTTAATGGAAGATAAACAACCAGACCCTTTTGTTGTCGAAGTTCTAAATATTAATTTAATCAAACTTATACATTATGTAGCAGGAAAAATAAAAAAAGACAAGATCGATCGGGCTCTCTTGGTCTGTCCACGAGGAAGGACATGTTTATATTAAGAACATCGTTCCACACTTCCACTTTAAATTTGCAAACAATTATGGTTAAATATGAAGTTTCCATTAGATGAGAAGACACTGTCTATTATTTTTTAGTAAGAAACTGTATACATAAATTTCATCAATATAATACAATACAACCAAAAGAGCAATAATGAATAACAAAATACTGTCATTACAGCAGTAACTCAGTAGGCTCAAACCACTGTGCCACAGTCCACGTGCTTTTTGATCCGTCAGACAACTTTATGATATATTATTCTTCCCACGTGATGACAAGAACCCTAGTGTTCAGATTACCACAATGTCTACTTTAACTTAATGAATGCTTCTTGGTTGCTTGGCGGATAATCCGCAACTTGGTAACACTTACGTGTGAACTTCGAGAGCAACAAGCAATTTTCTTACTAAACCAGATATGAAAAAAATAACCATTTTAAACAAGATCGAAAACGTGAAAAGAAAACCGATGGCATACGAACCTAATTTGATACATAAAAAATTTCACGAGAAAAAAAGGAAGGTTGGATGGACTAAACTAAGCATAATCAGGCATGCTTTTCTTCAAAAATGTAATTGGACGAGAATCTTCAGGGGCGAGTTCGTCGAAGGCAACATAATTTTGCTCTTTATCGTACACATGACACACTGTCATGATTGTCTTCATCAATCTCCAATTCCAACTAGCCTCATTCAGATACTGTCGATCAACACAAACAAAACAAAACAGAAATAATTAGCAACGACGATATTTCCTTTGAGAAATTTTACATGTACGGGATTCGAGACAATTGTACTATTGGAATAAACAAAACTTCCAAATCTTTTATTTAGACTACATCTTCAATAAGTTTCAGAGGCAAAGAGAATATTCTAAAAAATTCATTTTCATTAAATAGGAAGTAAAAAACCCAATACTTGTTAATTATGATAACAATGTGGTAGTATATTTTTAAAAAACAGTAGAAGAGTGGCCCTCATTCCAATACAGGAACAAAGAAAATATATTGGCAATTTTTATCTTACCTTTCCCCAATTTTCTTCGATGGACTTATGGGCTGCTCTTAAATTATAGCTTGGTATCCTCGGGGATATGTGGTGTGGAATATGGACATTAATGTCATGACATAGGATCTCGATCCTGTTTAGAAAAATAATAAATAAAGTCAATAAATAGCGTTAATGCTAATGTTATCAAGTTCATTTTGCAAACCTGCATTTCAGACAAATTGACAAGATGAGTAAATTCTTAAAATTTATTTACGTAAACAAAGGACAATCATTTTCAGATAAAGGAATGAAATAAAAGCATTGGGCAGTAACTCATCAATTATGCAGTACATTCCACCTCCATGTGTAAATTTATATGCCAGAAAAACGTACATTACTAAAGAAAGAAGCAACAAGAATCCATTACCATTTAGGGTAATCACAATGAACAGTTCCATTAAGCTGTGCTTGTGCAGCATTCCACTCCTCTGAGTTTCTGAATGGAATATGCGGCGCAGTATGATGTACCATGGTAAAGGTACTCATCTGTGATCACCAGAAAAATAAATAGTGTGACTCTTGTTATAAGTATAATTTTGAACTGGCAAGAGTATTGATTATATCAACAAAATTCACCCACAATTAAATCGTCGTAAGAAGTTTCACTGAAGGGGTAAGTTGATTTTGTACTCTGGCTATTAATTAAATATTATCATTCATTGGCCTTGAGTTGTATAATACCTTCGTTTTTTTGAGTTGGACGCTCGGTATCTAAAAGTGACACTGTACCTTAACCAAGTTCAGTTGAGCCAAGTAGAACCATTTAAGGGGACAGAGCTCTCCTAGTTTCCCCTTTTTTTCTCATTCACAATACTTCAAAGTCAAATCTTCGTTAAAAGGAATCAAGCTCCATTTTACTTTGTCGAATGGGCATTAGTGGTGGGTTGTTCAATATTTTACTATACTGTATGCTCATCCAGATTTATACTCAAAATGTATCTTCTTCACTGACGTGAATATTACAGACTTCTTTTCAAACTATTACTTTAATAAGATCTCTTACTTTAAGAATAAAAACCCGTATGTAAATTAACATTTCAATGGATTAAAGACATGTCAGAGACTACACATGCAAATTTTCATTTGCATAATATAATCCCAGGTACAATATAATAGAAAATATAAGTGTAGAGCCATGGTTAGAAGGCCGGGATCTTACTGGACCCATCCCACGATTCCATCAATTCCTGGCTAAAATAAAAGTCTAAAACAGTGACATTGGTCTCAGCTTTCTGGCAGCATACAAATACAACAAGGGATAGTCTAGTATTTTTTCCAGTCCCTAACATAAGGTTACGAGTTGTTTTATATATGCATTCAAGTTTAGGACTAACTCCCAACCAACACCAACAGAACTAGAACAAAACCTTATCATACATAAGTGAGGCTGGCTAAATCAATTATATGACGTTATAGGACTCTTATAAAAATTAATCTATCATGAGCGACCAACGTTTAAGATTCAACAAGTTTTATATTTGGATGCCCAAGGTCTAAAGCCTTCCTTCTTCAGGCTTCAGGCTAACAATAAGCCCATAGGTGGAGGTTGCTTAACATAAATCAAAAAGTTTAACCCACTTCCAGATCATTAAAAATGGCTTCAACAATACCCTGGCTAAATATGCAGCAAATCATTACTACCCATCCAAACAAAAAGAAACAAAACATTGGAGCCAACAGTGGTGAGCAAAGAATGAATTTACAATATAGAAATGAAATTACCCAGAAGTGATAGCCCAACCATGGCATCAACCAGAATTTTATCCATCCCATGATTCCTGTCTTGTAAATGATTAATGGCCACCCAATTGCTATAAAGGAAAACACACACGCTAAACTTATCTTCACCCTGTTTACTTCACTTGGTCTGAACTTCTTCAAATCAAAGTGGCACAGCAACCTAAGTTAGAATGCAACCCCATATCAAGATTTGATTTAAAACTAAAGGTAATTAAATACGAATTCAAGGAACTTTTAGCTAATGAAGTAGTACTTTAGGAACTGCACAAAGATATTTCAAGGCATGGGACCTTAAAGAATAAATGATAAATGATTTCATTATATGCTCATACCAGTGAGCTATAGACATCCAGCATCGAAATGGACCATATCCATATATTATTGCTTTCCTCAAAAGGGGAGAAGATTCAAACTCGTCCTTCCTAACAGGCTGCCAAGCAGTATCTTCCACCAGCCTGTACCATTATAAATGGCTTACAATTAAATTAATGAAACAGTGAAGCTACTGATTCTGCGTGAGACAGTTAAACTCAGAAATAAGCATACTAAATTATGTATTTATTGCGGGAAACTTTCTAGTTTTAGGCCAGCATCACCATACAAGACAGACAAAAGAGGGTTTTCCTTCAGCAAGGAGTTACCTCCTTCGACATCTAGCAATTAGTAAAACTATCCTATGAATATAACCACCCGAAGCCCCACACACCACACAAACTAACTGTCAAAACATTCAACCCAAGACAGAAATACCGCACAAAAATAAGAACTCAGATTCATAACCGCCTAAAAATAGTTACCTGAAGACAAATTACAACACAAACACTAATAATTCTGCCCTACTGAATCTCAGTTTGCTTCTTATTCCTTCAGATATACACTTTCCAAGGTCTATCTGTCAGAGACAGAAGAGTTTAAATAATGCGTACGTGTGCATCATGTAGATAAACCAAGGTGCAGGATTTTTATCCAATAATATGATGTTACCATTGAGTCTCTTACAGTGCATTATGCATGTCATATATAGCCTGTATTTTATCCTTTCAGTATTGGTGCCATCTGACTTTGAGTAAATCTGGGGCAGAGAGTGTGAATTTATACTGGACAAATAACTATAATGTACAAAATAATGATGCATTATCCCACTATCAGTTTTCAGCAGAACATATATTTTTCCTTGACAAACCTACTCAAATATAAATTAACAAGGGTGGATTTGAGGAATAAAAAAACATGTTTTCCACCGCATATTAAATAAAAATATTAACCAGTCCCTCCACAGTCCATATACAAGATGCACTTGTAAAATAAAAAATACAAAAAAAATAAATAGAAGAAAACACAAACTGCTCACATGTTTGTTTTTGCATGGTGTCTGTCATGCTTAAATCGCCATGGCTCATATGGATAAATCAGTGGCAAAAAAGCCAGGGTCCCAACAATGTCTTCTATCAATTTGTTGGATGAAAATGACTTGTGAGCACAATCATGTCCTATAACAAAGAACTACATGACAAAAAAGGAAAGAAGATTAGAAAACATAAACAAAAATTTTGGCCAAGTTCTTAAGAGATATGGTCAAGAAGGATTTGAGATACCGGTAAGAAATAAAATTATAACTAACCCCAGTTACTGCAGTCCCAGTCCATGCCCAAGCCAGAGGAAGAAGATACCAGGGAGCTTTGGAAATCATGAAGATCCCCAATGCATAAGAAGTGATAGATATCAAAACAGATTTCCATGCTTTCACATCATCAATCTCAAAGACCTGCAAAAAATTGTAAGACAATTTATCTTTCTCATACGGCTATTGTTTATGTTTTATTACAAACTTGCATGACACAATGAATGCTATTTTAAGCGCATGAGCAAATATTTCACTGGAAAACATAAAGTATTTAAGTGGTGACTCCACTTATTAGAATTAAACGCAAAAGTCCTATCTAATGATGTTGCTATAAAACATGACATCGATCTAAATAATAATAACAACAATAACAATAATAATAAAGCACCTCCTTAGGAAGGGAATTGATGACATCCTTTAAAGTAACATCAGCTGGAAGCGGCTCTCCAATTTGCCTGAAACCATAGTCTTCAGCCAGCTGTTTTCTATACTCCACACCTTCCACAGGAGCTGGTTGTTGTACTGGAACTGCAACAGCACGTATGAAACTAACCTTATTCCTAGTAACAAAACTCCTTTGACGCTCGAACCCTTTCCGAATAAGCCCATCACTGTTTAAACTAAATATGCCTGTGGTAAAAGAATGACAAATAATTAGTTAAAATGCACCCATTCCACACACCAGTGATGCCCATGCCTATTAAAAGTTAAGCACAATGGCACCTTACAGACTCCAGCCCAACTCATCAAAGGATAACTAAGTGATACTAATCACTGGTACCACCAGGCAATGGTAGCTATTCACCGGAGACAATCTTATTCGAGTGAAATATTTGTGATGATGATTCTTCCTAATATCTTATCATCGAATCGGTCCATTTCCAATATCTTGAGCTTAAATTGCGACATGGAGCGGTAAATTGAATTACGGTAAGGGAAGAAGGTAAATACCTGGGGAGTAGTGAGCAGCAATGTCTCTCCGGCGAAGTGGTTTCTGAAAAGAGCCCTGAAAAATGAAATCATAATAAGAGTAACATTGGCTTGAAAGCTGAAACACGCTCGAGAGAAAAAAAACGAAGAAGAACAGTAATGGAAAACCTTGAATAGAAGTAATGAATCAGCGAGCGTGCAAGCCATTGTGAGCACAGATTAAACTGAACTCACAAGAGAGGATTTTGGCGCTTTGAAAGAGATAACGCTTTTGCTGTTTTCCCTTTCAGAAAGGATCGTGGATGGGAATGTATTTCATATGTTAGAGTGTGGGCCCCTCAGAAATGTGGACTTCCTTTAAGCGACCCTCGCAGCCGCATGTATGTATTGGACGGTGTCGTTTTTTCTCCGTCCACTGTCCACTGCACCATTTCCTCTTCTTTCAGTTTTTTTATTTACATTTTTAACCATAATTATTTGCTTATTATTTATTATATCTTTTTCATGTGCAAATACAACTTTTTTATTTTGTATACAAAATTAATGTTAATTATTGATGATTGATATGATCCAAATTTACTCTTATAATTTCTAATATAAAAATATTCTCTCTTCTTTATCAACACTTTGTTGAATAAATATCGTTTGTCACGTTTTACATTTATAATACATTATTGACTCTACATTTTCATTGGCTTCTGTGTTTGACTACATGTTTCACATGGCTCGTTACTATTATGTAACTCTCAAAACTTTTATTTAACAATTTTAATAAGCCATGACAATTCGATTTTTTTACTTAAATATTAATTTATTTCTTTAAAGTACGAACATAGAGTTTGCTTTTAGTATATACTTTCAGTGTCAGTTAATAAATTAATAAAAATAGGGTTAAATATGTTTTTGTCTTTTAATTTTAAGTGAAAATTATAATTAGTCTCTTTTCAAAATTTTGGTCTAATTTAGTTTATTTGTGGATTTAGTCTTTTTAACCAAATTTCGTTAAGTTTACTTAACATTTCAAATGCGTTTCATGACAGTTTCTTAACTACTATTCAAACAAAAATGTGTCAAACGGTGTCAAATAAACTCAACAAAATTTGCTTGAAATGACTAAATTTAGACAGTTCTGAAGTTGGAAGACTAAATTGGACCAAAATTTTGAGGAAGGATTAATTTCAATCTTCACGGAAAATTGAAGGATAAAAACATATTTAACCCATAAAAATATATTCTAGATACAATTTTAAATAATTAGTTAAATGATGGTGTACGAAAATTTAAACTACTAGAGCATAAGAATTGAATTTGGAAAATTTCATGTACTTATAAATAACACGCTTTTTCGAATTTTAAGAAAACACACGTCTACTCTGAAATAGCATAAAAAATAATTATTTCTTTAAAATATTTCTCTCCGCCTATATATTATGCGAGTATAATCTCTTTCCAAAATAATCCATAAGTATGAATACAGCGAAAAAAAAAAAATCATTTTCTTCATAATACTACATGGTATGATTATTAAGAGTATGATAGTGAGAGTATAACTACTGAGAATCCATACATATACCAATTTTGGATCATTTTAAAGCAACTAACTACTTAGTGAGTATCTAATGTGTTAGTTAATTAAATGTAGTTTACTTTATCTCTTATAACCCGTGAGTATTCGAATTATTTGCTAGTTTTTACGAAAAAACAAATCACTACAAATATTAATACCGTAACAATCTTAAAATTCCACTACCTACGTACACATATAATTAATATGTGATAAGTTTAGTTTATATCAAGATATATAATTCAACAACATCAATTAAAGTCACCTTAAAAGTACATTCAACCCAAAACCTAAAAACATTCATATAATTAATTATTATGTTTTAGTCTCGAAGACCATGATCTTATTCTAGAGTTATTAGTCTTATCACACTTACCACCACTGCTCAGGTATTAGTATACCATCATTGCAAATAAAGAACAAAAACAACATATCAACACAGACATTAGGGTGAACTAATACATTTAAAATAGTAGTAGAGAAAAAACAGAATAAAATCAAGTAAAAAAGTTAGAGAATAATTTAAGATGTCAAACAAGTGTTTCAATAAATAACTTAGAACAATTAATTTAAAATATATTATACTATTTATAATAAATGTGTATAATTATATATAATTATTGACAAAGCTTTCTCAGAGATTAGTTTACTGAATGAAATTGTGAAACTATATACATGTCACACTTACTTCCAATTTTTGAATGATGTTCCAATGCTCATGACTAGTGTTTCTCACTAAACTATGACAAAGGTTAACCCACTAGAATAATCATCTTTCATATATCATAGTGCCTGCAATGTGGCGTATCATTCGACTCACACATATAGATATCGCATTTTATGTGAATGAGATATTAGTTGTCATGATAGTTTCATCTCTGGAAGTCTTCTTCTATACACTTTGACATCCTAAGCACCAATATTTTTCCATGAAAATAGCTATTGAAACTCAACCTACAATTTCTACAACTCACATCTTGATTACATTAACATTGTACACTTCTTCAGATGTTATAAACACTTCCACATTCAATATCACGCATAACATAAAATTCTCAACTTTTAAATTCAATCCCAACTCTAAAAAAATCTAGATTTGTCTACATTTAAAATTAAAAAACAAGAATAATTAATTCAAATGATTAGCTTCACTAAAAGAGGAGCTCACAAATGTTCTTCCTTGAGCACCACCACCACCACACATCTCTAATTTGAATTATATACAAAACAAAAACCCAATATCAATCAGATTGCGATTTCATGACCATCATGAGTGAGAGTTCACCTAGAACACTGAAAAATTACAAACAGCCCAAAAATTGTACATTCTTCAAAAAATCAGAATGATTACTGGAAATGAGTATATTACACTCACCTAGTGTCAGAAAGATGAAAAGAGATTATAAGGCTCGTTAGAGGAACTTACTTCTATTGTCTCAATTTTCAAAAACAATAAAGAATTAGATTTTGAGAAGGAACACAAAAAAGGAAAGGAAAAACCCGTGAAAAAAGAGAAAATAACAATATTTTCTTCCATTTTTCTTTTTAACCAAAGTCCAAATTTTGGTTTTTCATCCTTTTAGAAAAATCTTCTTTAATAGTCCAAATATTATTATAATTATTTATTGGATTCTCATAAATACATAATATAATAATTATGATAAATGTCAATAAATAATTTAATTTATATTTGTAAAATAGTAGTCTGGTAAGATATTAATAAAAAAACCTGAGTTAACATGGAATATGAAATAATAATTGCCTACCACAAAAATAGCAAAAATAATACTAGTGTTTTAAATAAAAAATAACTGTTATCAAAATTAATAAAAAAATCCTAATTAATATCGGCATAAAAGTAATAATCATATTATTAAATAAGTGACACTCCAATTAAAATCAATTTAGAAGAGAGTGTAAAAATAATAAACATGAATATTGGAGTGTAATTTTTTTTTAAACCCTACTTATTTTGGATTTGAGATTATTTTATTTAAAATAATTTAATTATTCTTATCAAATTCTAAAATTTCAATTCTATTTTTTAATTTTTATGAATAAATTATTTTTTATCAAACATATCAAATTCTCTTTAAAAATTAATTACACTCTTCAAAACATAAAAAATTAATGAAGTATTTGTCTTCTTATTTTGATCCTTAGAAAATATTAATCAAGGAAGTGTAATTAAAATTAAAAGGCACAAATAAAAGAAAAAAATAATAAATAAGGTAAATACACTTTTAATTCACAAACTCGAATAATTATTGTGAAAATCAGCCCCTTTCACCTCATAATATATAATTTAGGAGAGTTTATCTTAAAATTATTATAAAACAAAATATGGAAAGATATAATGGACAAAATGTGTACAAAAGGAAAACAACTCTCGGACCAATAAATTAGTTAAATTAAATCCAAGTTCAAATTTTAATATCTACTATTTCTGGTTTATAAGTAAAAAACGTATATTTTTCTCTCTCTCTCTCAAGTATAAGTAAATATTGATTAATATCCTTAGAATAGTCTAATTTTAACTGATGTTTGATTTCTTTGTTGTATGTTTTTGTTTTATGAAAAATACAATTACAAAAAAAAAATAGCATATTAGAAAAATGTAATGTATTATTTGTAAGTTGAAGTTTTTGTTACTTATAAAGAAAAAAGTAGTATGTGAATAAATTAGCGTGAAAATATTATTGATTTTATTAATAATTTTGGCCTTAGTTTTTGTATTTGTTTTAGTTTTTATATATTTTTTAAGTGGATTGAGTGTAATTTTTTTAATTATAATTAATGTAATTATTCTACTAAATTGACATTTATATTTTTGAAGGTAACCACGTCGGTTTAATTAAATATTTAATTATTAATTTGGTCCTCAGTTAAATATGTTTTTAATTTTTATATTATTTTTAAATGAAATAATTTTAAAAAAGTAATTTATTTATTTCAAAAATGTAAAATTATTCCAAAAAAAAATACATATTTGAACGAGAAAAAAAAATGAAATTGAGGAATTTTAAGAAAATATTTTAAATAATTAAAATGGTAAAATTTGAAATTTAATAAAAAAATAAAAAAATTGGAATTTTCAAAGTTGTGGAGTTGTTCTTTCCTTAGGACAAAAAATTTCACATGTCCAAAAAGTCAAGCCGGGTCGAACATAAAGTTGAGATAACTTGATTCAGATCGAAAGTCAAGTTAATTAAATTCATACTCAAGAATATTTTTGATTTTGCCTTAAAATAACATTTAAATTGATTTATCCAATCAAGAAAATTGAAATATAAAATATTTCATTTACTATATCCAAGCAAACTATTTAAGAAATGAAATGAATTCAATTTAAAGTAATTCAAATCCTATGTATTTCAATTTATTGGAAATTTTGAAATCTCTCATCCAAACACAATGTTAACTTTAAGTAAAAATTAAAATTAGTTACTTCTTCAAATTTTGGTCTAATTTTTTAACTTTATAAATGCCTGGATTTATTCATTTAAACCATATTTTGTTTAAGTTTATTTGACATTTTCAATGTGTTTCATGATAACATTTGAGTTATTTACAATTTCATACATTTGAGTCACTTGAGAAACACATTTAAAATGCCAAATCACAATGCTAGTAGTAATCACGTGTGAATCTAACTTCTTTTATCCCTTTACAACCCTTTATTCATCACTCACACACTTTCACTAAGATTGTCTTCTTCAAAACCAATATTGATTCCGTTAGATCCAAAATATTTGTTTTTGTCTATTGCATTATCGGTGATTGACACATAAACCCAATTGTGACTTTTAAATCTTTCCTAATATCTGTAGATGATGACATTGACGAAAAAATGGACCACATTATCTCTTTGTGAACAAATATAAGGACTCAATTGAGTGAAAAAAAAATATGGACTACATTATTAATTAAACCTTTTATTAGAGTGACACATGGTTATCTTTTTAACAACATTAACCTCAATTTAAGATATGAGACCACATTGACTCTAATTAACAAAAAATGGGCTCAATTGAATAAAAACAAATTTAAAAACAAAAATTAATCAAATACCTAAATACAAAAATTAAATTACCAATTAAACCAACATTATTTATAATGTCACTCAATATCGACAAACTATTCAAGTTGTCTCTATATTTTTTTCTCATTATCGATGAGGAGAAGATAACATATAAGACTATAACTCACCATTCACTAAAGCACAAATTAAAACTCTTAAGAAACACAATTAAGTCATTAATATATATATTTTTTTAATCAAAGATGAATTGAAAACTTCTGAAAATATATTATAAAGATTTAACAATACGATGAGACATGAAATATGAGAAATGAACTCCATTCAAGTTAAGAATGATTTTCGATATAAATAATCCTTTCATATATAATTCTTCACCTATTTTATATTTTGTTTGAACCGATTATTAGGATAAACCTATATCACATATAGGTTTTTCAAATGATTTTACTAGATAATGTATAAGTTCAACTCAAATAAAACATAAATACCACTTAAAAAAATTTAAGACACAAAATTTATAATTTTTTCTCTCTTAAGATGCTTAATTTTTTTCACTTTTACTTAATCTTGACACACTTGAATTTCGAAAACATGTGAAAAAAAATACAAACCAAAAAGCAGTGTAACGTAAGAAAAGTTTAGTGAGCTCTGAAATTGTGGGTGCTATACACAACCATAGAAGTTTTTCACTACAAACAGTTAGGGATGACAATTAGCTGCAGAAAAAAAAACGGGGCAGGCCAGGATAGTGAGCCCGCAGGCCCGCACGGGCTAGCCCGCGGCCCGCGCGGGCCGGCCCATAAGCCCACATAATTTTTTTTTTTAAAAAAAACTTGCACTTGTGTATATTAATTATTTCTTTTATGAACTCTTGCATTAACGTTTCAAATTCTTGTATAACTGGAAAAGACAAGTATTATGTAATTTTTAATGTGCTAAAATTTAAAGAATACATTGTGTATGTCATAGTATGAATATGATGAAAATGTTGAATTATTAATTTATCATCTAATTCCCCAAAGTCTTTACTTAATTTTGTGAACTTCTTAAAGTTTTCCAATTTTTAAACATTGAAAGTTTTATCATAAAAATTAAAAAAAAATAAAAAAAATAATCTTTTTTTAAAAAAAAAAAGCGGACCGACCCGCGGGCCAAGGAGTATGCGGGGCGGGCTAGTATTTTCAGCCCGCATTGCCACCCCTAAAAACAATTGTGTTAGTGAAGGTTGTTGGTCAATTATTGTTGAAATCCCCAGCTCATATTCCCTCTTTCTAAGAAACCTAGCTACCACATAGTTTGTTTGGTGGTCCAAATTACTGTCTTCCAACCCACAATTACTATAATTTCTTTCTGCCTTAACCCAACCAACCCTTTATTTTTTCATTCTTTAACTTTTTAAACATTTTCTGACTACTCACCATCTTTTTTTTTTTCCTTTAACTCTTTAATCATGATAAATCTTCAAGCACAAGAAATACCTCTAACCGTTATCAACTTAAAATTCCTTTTCCCATCGAACTAATTCTTCTCTTTTCATTATTTTAATTTTCTCCTTAGTTAAGACAATTTTTCAAATTTAAGATTTATTTGTCCCCTCAGTTGAACATAAAGAAGTTACTTGGTTTCAAACTTCATTATACAAATTTATATAATTATGTATAAAGAAGACTATGTTTTATAATTGTTTTAATTCTTTATTATTTTTATTCTTAGAGAAATATAAGTAATTTTATTTATTTATATGAGAAAAGTGAACACTTAAATTTGATGTGTACATATTCTATTTCAATAGGTAACTTATCATATTTTTCTTTTCTAGCATTTTGATAGGAATCGGACTAGTTAATGATTGCTGAGAAAATTAGTTAGGAAGCTAGAAGTAGTGGAAGGTATACACAAAATTAAGAAGAACAAAATACTAAATTCTTCGATTTTTATTAATACTACCTTAACGAAAATATTTTATGCTAAATGTGCCTATTAACTCATAAAATAAACGCACCAAATTATTAAAAATTTGTAATATAATATAATAATAACGCAATGTTTTATTGATAGTTAGTCTTAGGTGGAGACACGTAGAACAAAATCCGACATGCAACATCCGAGTGCTAACAACTAACGAACACTTATCATACTATGATAGAGACACGTGCCATACGGGAAATTTCCGAAAATGGAAAATAACAGTAATTAAATTACCCGTAATGGATATCACGTGGTACACGTGTATCATGTAAGGGCGTCCACGTCAGCAACCGCTGAGTGTGAGTCGGTTGGTAACCTCAACTGCAGTGACGTTATTCAGCTACGATACAATACGAGAAATAAAACGAACGGACCCATCTCCCCCGCAAAACTTTCTTTTTCTTTTCACTGAGAAACAAAAAGAGAGAAACAGAAGCGACGATAAATCCATCCAAACTCTCGTTTCGTTCATTCTTGCATTCTTCTGCGAAAGCGCTGCTGAGCGATTTTGTGGCGTAAAGCTCAAGGCAAATCGTGACGTTACGTTAGGCTCTGCCGAATGAGAATTTGTGGTTCTCGAATCCATCGCGTGGGATAGGGTTAGTGAAGCCTGAATCTGAAGCTTCGCGGACGTTGGCTATGCTCCGCAAATTGTTCTTCCGCAAGCCTCCAGATGGCCTCCTCGAGATCTGCGAGAGAGTTCACGGTACTTTCTCTGCTTTTCTCGTTCTCAATTTGTGGAAAATGATTTAGCAATTCAAAATATATGATTCGTGGAACATTTGGTGTCTGTTTGATTGCTTGGAAATGTGGCAATGACGGGTGGATTGGATTTCAAAGGGAATAATTTGTTCAATTTGAAATGACTTTAACTTGTTATTATCATTAGGAGTTGAGTTAGTGATTGTTGTTGGAATTGACAATGAAGATTCACTGTGAATGTAGTTTTTGATTGCTGCTTCACCACGGATACATGGAAAGAAGGGAATTACAATTACAAAGATTACATGGACGGGATAGTTGGTCGACTTAAGGAGAACTTGCCTGATGCTTCGATTCTTATTTTCAATTTTCGCGAGGAAGGTACCAAGACTCAGATGGGAAGTATCATGTCTGAGCATGACATTACTATCATGGACTATCCTCTGCACTACCAAGGTGTTCCCGTGCTAAAAATGGAGCTCATCCACCACTTTCTGAGGTCTGGTGAAAGCTGGCTCTCGCTTGGGCAAGACAATATGTTGCTGATGCATTGTGAACCTGGTGGTTGGCCTGTTTTGGCTTTCATGTTGGCTGCATTGTTGATTTATAGAAAGGCTTATACTGGGGAGCAGAGGACTCTCGATATGGTTTACAGGCAGGCTCCTCACGAGCTTTTGCATTTGTTGTCACCGTTGAATCCTATCCCTTCCCAACTGAGGTATCTGCTGTATATTTCCAGGAGGAATGTGGCCTTAGATTGGCCTCCTCTGGACAGGGCACTTATGTTGGACTGCATCATTCTCAGACTCTTCCCAAACTTTGACAGTGAAGGTGGTTGTCATCCTGTGTTTAGAATTTATGGACAGGATCCCTTTAATGCTGATAAATTTCCCAAAATGTTGTACTCAACGCCCAAGAGAAGCAAAAATGTTCGGGCCTTTAAGCAGGTATGTGAATTTACCTCATGCTTTCAAGTGAATTGCTCTGGGTTCTTGAGCCTCCTGTTTTTGATATTACAATTCGTTGATTTTATTTTGGAGCCTGTACCTTATAGAAGGCATGCACTGATTACATATATCATGAAAACTATTATCCTGAAATTTATTGTTTTCAGCAGATGAAAAGACTTTGGTGTTACTGCTATTTTGCAAAAAAGTGCCGAAATAAATCTGTACCTGTTCTTGAGATCATTTGCAATCTCATAAATTGTGGCAAAAAGGCTTTCAGATGTAATAGGGAAAAATCTCTTTTTCTCTTTTCCTTCTTCAATTCTCGTTGTATTTAAGGCCATTTTGATTTGCAGAATACTTTTGTAAATTGTGTTGTACACTTTTCATATGATTTAACTTTAAATAGTTATAAACCACTAAATTGCAGCTCAAACTTGTTTTTCTAGTTATCAAAACGATCTTTAATAATTATGTTTTGGCAACGTGAATTGAACCTTGAAACATAAGCTTATAGTGATACTGATGAACAACATTGGTTATTGATTCCTCCTTGACAAATATGGGGGCTACATTTAAGATAAGTCTTAGTTTTGATCAAGAGGCTGCACTTGGCAGCGATTATCCCAAAAATGCAAAAGAAAAAAAGGGGGACGTACTTAAAAGAAGAAAGGAGAAACATGTTTGTAAAATCTATGTTTAGCATTTAAGAGATCCTAGTCATATTTCAATACACCTTATGGATATAGGCTTTAGAAAATTGAGTTCAGGACAGGCTTGTTCTCTTTAAATTCTAATAAATATTTTTGTTTGCCGAAATTTTGCTGTTGTAATAGACATGGTGTGTCAGCTTATTTATTCTACCCAGCAAGTTGCATCTGGAATCTGCTATAATAACTTATGCAATTATTGTGCAATTTCTTGTTTTTGTGTTGCAGGGAGAGTGTGAACTTATTAAAATTGATATCAACTGCCATATTCAAGGTGACGTTGTCATTGAGACTATTAACTTTAATGGTGACATGGAGAGTGAAAGGATGATGTTTCGAATCATGTTTAACACAGCCTTTGTTAGATCTAATATTTTGATGCTTAACCGGGATGAAATTGACATTTTATGGGATGCTAAAGATCACTTTCCAAACGATTTTAGAGTTGAGGTACAACTTGTTTCCAACAGTAATCATGATGCTTCTGATTGTACATTCCTAACGGTGAATTTATTTTTGTGGTTTATGTTTGTATTAAGATCCTTTTCTCAGAGATGGATGCTGCAATTGTTGTTGCCGATAGGACCTCATGCTTTGAGGAGAAGGATGGACTGCCAATGGAAGCATTTGCCAAGGTTCAAGAGATCTTTAGCCATGTAGACTGGATGAACCCCAAGGCAGATGTTGCCCTAAATGCTCTCCAACTTATAAGTGATTCGACTATGAATGATAGCTTAGATGAAAAAGGTCCTAGAACGCCTCAAGGGAATTTGAATGAAGAGGTACGGTCTTCATTCTCAACCAAGACATCCCGTATGAGTAGAAAAGAGGAGAAGACCAACAAGTTCGAGGGTATTCCGCAGCAACATAGTATACCTAACAATATTTGTCAAGATTCAGTCAGAACTTCTAAAAGGACCTCGGAATCCAATAAATGTCCAACAAGACCTACAAATCTTGACATAAAACTGCAAGCACCTCATCCTGCCATATTTTCTACCGATACTTCGTTTTCCCCTCGAACACCTCCTTTGAGGCCTCAATCCACTAGTGATAAAGAAGCTCATGATTCTCCTTGCCAAACAAAATCTCCCCCTTCTTATTATGTTGTGCCTTTGCAATCAAGACACCAATCACAAGACAGAAGTCATTCATCTATTTCTGTCCCTACACCTGACACCCAATTGTCATCTACTTTTCATAGCAAGTTACTGGCTGACATCATTTCCTGTCCTTCAGCTCCAACACTTACTTCAACCCAATCATCTCCTTCACTTTCTTCCAAAAATGTGGATGAGATTCCTCCTATTAAAACAAGAATAGAGTCTTCCCCTCCACGACCTCCAACTCCGCCTCCTCCTCCCACTCCTCCAGTAAATGATCATAGACTAGTTCGAGCTAGACCACCTCCACCACCTCCTCCACCACCTCCTCTTCCTCCAAAGAAAGAACTGCATGTTAAAGCTGCACCCCATCCTTCTCCTTTATCACATATGAATGTGGCGCCACAGGTTAGAGATGGACCCTCTCCTCCCCTTTCTCTAAAAGAGGAGCAACCTACTAGGTTTAAACCTCCTTGTCTCTCTGGGGAAGTTGCAGGTTTTACTATAGTACCACCTCCACCTCCACCTCCACTTTCAAGTGAAGTACTTTACTCAAATCACACTAATTCATCATTGCAAAAATCTCTAGCTCCTCCCTCTCCTCCTGAGGCACCTGCGCCTCCCCCTCCTCCTCCCCCTCCTCCTGGTGCACCTGCTCCTCCCCCTCCTCCTGGTGCGCCTGCTCCTCCCCCTCCTCCTGGTGCGCCTGCTCCTCCCCCTCCTCCTGGTGCACCTGCTCCTCCACCTCCACCTGGAGCACCTGCTGCTCCACCTCCTCCAATGCCCTTTGGTAAAGGAGGTCTAAAATCAGGCAGTTCATTTTCAGGATCTCTTTCTGTGAACGCTCGATCTAGTTCAGCAACTAACTTAAAGGGAATTTTATCGCGAACAATTACCTCAAAGAATAACACTAAAAGGTTGAAGCCTTTGCATTGGTTGAAACTATCTAGAGCAGTGCAAGGAAGTTTGTGGGCAGAGTCACCGAAGTCTGGTGAAGCTTCCAAGTAATGTTGATTGGCTATGGTGCTTCATTTCTTAGGACAGATTATCTTTCAATTGTTATCGTATCTTACCTGCCTTCCCTTTTATTATCTAAATGTAGGGCCCCAGAAATTGATATGTCAGAGCTTGAGAATCTCTTCTCAGCAGCAGTCCCAACTTCAGGTATTGCCAAAAAGTCAAATGTCCAAAGCTCAGCTGGGCCTAAATCTGAAAAAGTGCAACTGGTAATTATTTTCAGTTTGTAGTACCACTAAGATTGCTTGTGGATTTTTACATAATCTAGTTGTTTATACCCGAGTGTGATGGGAAAATGCAAGAAAATAATTACTAGGAAAGAGCTATAGTTCCTAGTACTTATAATAACCAGTAGTTGTCATTTTATGTTGGTTATATGCAGCCATAAAGTTGTAAGTGGTTTCATCTATCAGCTTTTCCTTGAAGGAAACCTTTAGAGTTGACAAACTGAAGAATCAAAATTAATGTTCACATAATTACTTTTGAACACTATTATATTATATCATCAACCCATCTTAAAACCACCAATATTATCTGTGGTAGTCTCTCCCTTTCACGTATTTACAACTATAAGAGTTCACTTGCATGGTGCAATGTTGAAAATAATCAGTGTTTTCTGTTTGTCAGTGTGACATAGTCCCTAAAGTAGGTTCTATTTATCTTTTTTTTTTCTCATTAATATATAGTTTGTGGTCACCACAAAATTATAATCCTTTTTATTTTGATTTAGATTGATTTTATCACTCCTTGCAGATTGAGCATAGGCGAGCATATAACTGTGAAATCATGCTTTCCCAAGTGAAAGTGCCTTTGCATGATTTAATGGTAAGATTGACATTTACGTTTATGGTCTAATAATGTAGGAAAGAAAACCAAATGTTTTTTTTTTTAATTAAGATTGAGTCCTAGTTAATAAGGGAACTACGATTTGATTGAAAATTGAATTTTGATTAATAGTCATCCTAGAATATGTTAGTGATTTGTTTTCATTGGAAACTATGAATGTTGGCATAAATTTTATAGCATAACTATAAAGAGCACAGTATACTTGTTCTTCTCATCCTTTTCCTGTTTTCCATTATTGTTTTTAATTTATTTTTTCTTCACCTAAACTGTCTTATCTATTTATTGGAAATTGGTTTCTCTTTGAAATAAACGAAGATCTGAATGTTTTAACATAAATACTTTTTTCAAACTTGTATGACTGTAGCATACTGAGGGCATGCTGCATTGTTTTTGTGTGTTTTCAGTATATGATTTTCATTCAAAGATATTTATAATGATTTTGCAAGTTACGAAGCAAAATTTTTGATGCATTTGTTAGAAATTAAAAATAGTGAATTTTGAAAGAGTAAATAAATCAAAATCTATCATAGAATCTTTATTTCTTGAGCCTACACTAAATGAGGCTTGATATTTGCAAATTGATTGGAATGATTATTTTATTGTGGGAAGGATGTATGAAATAATTATTGTGTCGTGATTCTGGAAGATATAAAGTGAATGAGAAGTCTTGGTTTTATATGAAATATCTGTAGAACTGTTAACTATTTCCTTAAACCATTTTTGTGTGTTATATTCATTAATAGTGGTCCATTTGAAATATTCACAGACCTCAGTGCTAGCACTGGAAGAGTCAGCACTGGACTCTGATCAGGTTGAGAACCTCATAAAGTTCTGTCCAACAAAAGAGGAAATGGAATTGCTCAAGGTTGGGAGATTAAATTATGGTTAAAAACTATGCTATGTTCATCTTATAACGAGTATCCTCTTTCTTTTCCAAAATTTCACAACTTCATTTATTCTGAACAGGGTTATAACGGGGATAGGGAGAAGTTAGGAAGATGTGAACAGGTATATAGGGTTTCAGGACTTGGTGCCTGTAATTTTGGATCTCTTCTGTCAGTGCAAGATTTATGAATATTTAAATTATAGCATTGATTGTACAGTTTTAACCGTAATCACGGAAACTGCATTTCTATTCTCTCTTGGCATGAATCTGAATTATATTTTCATAAATTCTTCATTACAGTTCTTAATGGAATTGATGAAAGTACCACGAGTGGAATCCAAGCTCAGAGTTTTTTCATTCAAGATTCAATTTCGCTCTCAGGTTAATATATTACTCTTTTCATGGATCTTTACCAGAAAAAAAATGGACTTAAACTTATTAACAGTTTGACCATGATACTTTTATGTAGGTTTCTGACCTAAGAAAGAGCCTGCTTGTTGTGAATGCTGCTTCAGAAGAGGCATGATTATTCCTTTTTACTTAAACCTCTTTTTGCAACATAGTTTCTCTCTCTCTCTCATTTTTTCGAGTTTGTTTCTTTTTTCAGATCAGGAATTCGGTCAAACTAAAGAGAATTATGCATACAATACTTTCTTTAGGAAATGCTTTGAACCAAGGAACAGCCAGGGGTATGTTTAAATAAATATTCACAGCAGATAAATGCAACACGGACCATTCAAGTTTATAACAAAGAAAAGTACCATAATATTTAGAAAATATCTATAATTTATGGCCTCTGTGCATGGTATTCAAACCGCATTTCGTGTGATTTCGTATGTGTTAGTGTCCCTTATTTGTTTTCCTTACCTCTTGTAATTTACTTTATTGTTACCCCTCGCCAAGTTGTGATTGTAAACTTTGAACTCTTTCTTTTTTCTTAGAGGGCAAGCTATTGTTCCTCTGTTTATTATTCAATTTCAAAAATAAAATAAAGTCCATCAGTATTCTGCTCCTTTGTTCCTTGACACTTCAGATCAAAATATTTTCTTCATTAATCAACCATATTATTCATTTTAATTTGGAGAACAATGTGTGTGCTTGGATGTTGTTACTAAAGCAGTCTCACCTGTCAATGGCAATTAAGACTGGTTAAGTGAAAACTATATTAATTAGATGAATGCATTTGTTATGCCACATATGTAATCGAAATATTGATGTTGAAACTTTTTCTATCTTGGTTCTTCTTGAATATACGCTGATACAATGTGTATCAGAGGTACCTGGAGTCGGAGAAGGAAAATAACAGAATTGACAGGCAAGAAGGCAAGCTTCTTGAGAGCAGAGCTCTCCCAAGCAAGAAAGGAATCTCTCTGCTCCAAATATCCAAACTAACGCCCAAGAATGATCCCAACATTTTTACAAAGGGGAGATATAACCAACCCCGTTCCCCTCTAACACAATCAATCATTCCCTAAATACCCTCCTTTAGTAATAAAAGATACCCCTAAAAAGAAATATCACTAGACAATCAAACTTCTATGTATGTCACAGCAACAAAAACAATGGTGTTATATAACCCTCAACATGACAGTTTTTTCATTTACATAAACTCCCTATTTTAACTCTTAACAATTGTCCCTCCCGTCTACTCTGGACTTGACCTCAAGGCCAATTTCTAACAATTCCAATCAAAGTCTGGAAATTGAAGCTACATTTGATGTAGCTCTCTCTATACAGCATCCTCTAAATTAGTCTCCTTCCATTGAATTTGATGTAGCTTTCTATTTAATTCTTCTGTCTAACGCTGCCAGAGGTTGTGGCACAACTTCACCTTCTTCATTCATTAAAGGTAGTTGAGCGGAGCTGGCTTGTCACCATGGTATTTCTTCAATAAGGACACATGGAATACATTATGAATCTTTGTTCCTGCTGGTAATTTTAAACTATAGGAAACCATTCCAATTCAATCTAACACTTTATAAGGGCCATAATACCTTACAACTAGTTTGTGAAAAGAGGTATTAGCCAACGTATCCTGCCTGTAAGGTTGAAGTTTTAAGTACACAAGGTCTCCACATTGAAGTTCTAAAAGTTGTTTTGTAAATATCCTCCTCGAGCATCCTCACTTGATTATAACCACTCCTTAAATCCGGTTTAGTTTAGGAAAATACATGGAACCATGTAATTTATCCAAGAGGTCTTTAATTAAGGGTGTTGGAAATTTATTTTTGACAGCAATTAAATCCGTGCAACATCTCCCAGACCCATTTTTCTTCTTAAACCAAAACTAGAGGTGATGCATAGCAACTTGAACTGCCCGTGAACAATAAAGCTTTATCTTGCCTCTCAATCTCAGTTTTTTGAGTATTTGAGTATTTGTATGGCTTTAACCAAACAGGTATATTACTTGTTAGAATAATCTTATGATCATACCTTCTTTTTGGAGGTAATTGAGTAGGCACATGGAATACAGTCTGAAATTGTTGTGTTTGTATAGCAAGTAGCATTGGTCCATCTCTAACTCTGCACTCAAGCCTGAAAGAAAAAGAAAATATTTGAAGCTTTCTCCTCAGAAATCATCACCCTGAGCCTAAAGGTTATCAAAATTCTCCTGATATTCAATTAAAGACCCTTCTTGTTTCAGTCTTGCCAGTTCAGCAAATGGGTCAATAAATGCTCCATCATCAAACCGATTTCCAACATCTTACAAGATTTGAATCCATGTTTTCTGCTTGAAATCGAGGGTTTGAATATAATGGTGTTGCTAATTCTTGTGAATCCACCATCGTCCTCTCCATTATGTCCATGCATGTCTCTAGTTCTTTGTAGTCACCATCGTTGCAGGCTTATCCAATACCAAATTGTTAAACACAATTCAATATCTGCTAACAACACTCACTCTCAACAAAGAAAGTTTGAAGAGGAACATAACATCTGTGTATATCACAACAACAAAAACAAGAGTGTTATATAACTCCTAACATAACATTTTTTCCTTTACATAACATACTCCCTATTTTAACTACAATATTCCATCTGAAGGAGTGGTTTCTGTCATAAGCACCACCCTGAAATTATGGTTAGGGGGATAGAATATTCGTTACTCTAAATAAAATATAAAATAAATAGAGGACACTAAAGTTGGTTATTATGTAGTCATTTGAAAATCTGTAATGTTTATAACATGATGTATGAGTTCGATAGCAATCATTATCTTTTTTCAGACATATGTGCTGAAAACTAAATAATTCACATTTTGCATAATTTTTTTACTTTTTCTTTAGATTTTTACTCATCATTATTTATTTCATTTTGTCAATCTCCTATGTTTATATTTTCCAATCTTCTTTTAGGTTCTGCTATTGGATTCAGATTGGACAGCCTTCTTAAACTAACCGAGACACGGGCACGGGACAAAAAGATGACTCTTATGCATTATCTTTGTAAGGTACATGTTGCTATTTATTCCCTTTTGTATTCCTTTTTATGTTTTGCAAAATGTTTGAATTTCTTCCGGTGCTATAAAATCACTTGTAATGTTAACTTGGGGAAAGATTGTTCTTTTTTTCATCTGCTGATATTAAGGTGATCATAATTTTCCATAGGTGCTTGTTGACAAACTACCGGATGTCTTAGACTTCTCCAACGATCTTTCTGACCTAGAGCCAGCAGCAAAGGTTCGAAACTTCTCGAGACTTTTCTGTTCAGTATATTGATAGGTATTCTACTAACAGTGGCTTAAATAATTTTGCATAGATCCAATTGAAGTTTTTGGCTGAGGAGATGCAAGCTATAAACAAAGGATTAGAAAAAGTAGTACAGGAACTCTCAACTGCTGAATGTGATGGGCCTATATCAGAAACTTTTCGCAAGGTATCATGCCTTTACTTCTACTATAGTTGATTCCCGGACTCTTGTGTTTCCTTTTTTCAAATTGCGGTTATTCATTTTCACTGCTTCTAGTTTCATATTTCCACACCAAAAAGAAAATTATTTCACTTATTGGTGGTGGTGAACTATCTACATTAATTAAAGTCAATGGAGTTTGCCTTCATGTCACTAAGATTATCAATACAGATTATTATATACACACACAATAACATAAATTTGAAAATTGACTTTCAATCTCTACAAACAATCTTAAATTGACAATCTGAAAGGTTATATCCAACTAACTAGTCATAAAATAATAACTTCTAAATTACTAACTAATAAACAACTTCAAATACAAAACACCGAGTTTTTGACATTGAACCTAATCAGTCAAACACGAACTACGTCTTTAGCTGTAGAGACGTTTTCAGCACCAAAACAGACATTTATCAAGACCAAAACAGCACCAAAACCAATAACCCAGTAAAGAAACAGTAGAACCTCCTTCTTCATGAAATGCTACAAGATGAAGAAGAAGCACGTTCAAACAAAAAGCAGAGCAAGCGCCCAACAGGGTCAAACAAAAAGAAGGAACATCAGAACAAGCACCCTGGACAAGAAACCACACAAAAAAGAGACTGAGGCTTCAGATGTCATAGGTTGTTGGGCTTTTATTTTTGGGAAAACGGGTTTAACTTGCTTATTTTTCTATTTTTACGAGTAAGGTCGTGATCCTACCTGATCCAACCAAAATGGACCCTATCATATAATTGGGATCACAGGAAGAAAAAAAGACTTCAACCTTATTATTAAGATACCAATTAGAGCTATCATGCTGTCTGTGAGTGATCTAATGTGAGAGTTTTAAGTTATGACTTTAGGAGAACGTGTGCAAGATTAAAATTGTGAAGTCCTCTTTTGTTTGCTAAATGCTGTAATAAATTATATGCATTGCCAGGCTTTGACTTAGTTTTAACCACAGAAACTGAAAGAGTTCCTCGGTTCTGCTGAAGCTGAAGTCCGCTCAATTGCTTCACTATATTCTACCGTGGTAGGCTTTCTACAATATATTATATCTTTTAAAACCTTAAAAAGGTTATGCTTTACTTTAAGAGTGTATGTTTACAGGGTAGGAACGTGGATGCATTGATTCTCTATTTTGGTGAAGATCCATCTCGTTGCCCATTTGAGCAAGGTGTGTGAGTGAAATACGGTACTTTTCTTGATAGCTAATTTAAGTGAGCACCCTCGGATTGGCATATAATTATTATATTGTTATCTTTGTACTTCACCAAAATTATATCTTCCTAAAAGTACGTGCATGGATTCTTCACTTGGCTGCATGTATGTGAGTGTTAAAATTTTATAATAACTGCCTTTGTTTTTAGCTTCCCAACTTAAAACGGATAATTTCGTTTTATGCAAATTCTAAGTCTATTCTGGAATGGTATGCAAGGCTTGACTGTGATCCCTTTTATGGGAAGAATGAATGCACTCTCAACTTGTATAATTATATTTATGCCTCTACTTGTATTTCTATACTGCTTATTCTTGTAATTATTTTGAATTTTCTGCAGTCGCGTCAACTTTGCTCAACTTTACCAGGATGTTCAACAAAGCCCATGAAGAAAACTGCAAGCAGCTAGAACTTGAAATGAAGAAAACTGAAAATGAGAAAAAGAAATGTGAATCAGAAAGAATTTTACCTACACCTATCCGGACTGGCAATGTCAAATAGACTCTACTAGCTTTGGGAATCAGTATATACTCTAACTTGACAAGGAATTTGACTGGACAAAACCAGGTGTGGTGTATGGTGTTTTTGAGGAGCGTGTATAGTGAGTGGACACAAGTAGTAGTAGCTGACATTGATAACCAAAACGAAGAGGATTGCATTGCACTACGATGTTAGGTAAAATTTTGAACCCATTATTCTCCTTACATCTTTTTTCTGAATGTCATTCTCCTCCTCACAGTAATTATTCTATTTTAAACAATTGTGAATCATAGCAGAAATGGTGTAGTTTGCACGAGTTTTGTTATTAACCAGCCAACATGTATATATCTTCCTCTTCCCTCTTCAACGGAAACTGTATGATTCTATCTTGTAAGTATTTCCAGCAAACCTGGGCAGTCGTTATTAATTTTTTCTTTCTCCCCCCGGCTTGGTTATCTGTTAGCTACATTGTCATTGATTTCACATCTGTAATGCAATGCTTGATTTCTTCCTGTATAGCTTACATTTGATGTTTTCTTCTTCCAAACTAATTATCATCTTAGGAGGCCCCAAAAACAAGGGAAAACTCTTACTCCGTATTATGGAATGCGTAGTGCCCCCATAACACTATGCTTTAGTTGGAGATCGTTATGGCTTGCACGATCAAGGTCGCATATATTTAATACAAGAGTCTGAAACAGCCTGAAATATTCAGTTGAGATAGTCCTTTTTTGTTACTTACATTTTTTTAAATCATAGTATCATGTAAATGCGCAGATTAAATATTTGTTGAAATGCGTGTAGTTTGAAGTTGAGTTTGATAGAGAAATAAGGCTGGTAGAAATTTAAACCAACCTTTGGGGTCGTAGATATTTTGTGTAGTATTTCGAAAGTTTTAAAAGCCAACAACAGGTCTCTCACTAGAAAAAAATACTACCATATATGAACTGTGACTTCTTTTTTTTATGTAAAAACACGTAGTTTTAGCAAGAAAAAAGTTCAAATTGTTCATAGGTTAACTAAAAATATTTTGAATTGTATAATTTGAAATATATTTTCAATGATACCATTGGAATATTATATTTAAACCGCTTTATTCGGTTTCTCATCAAGATTTGGTCTTAAGTCACAAGATTATAGGTAAAAAAGGTTGACAAAATTAAAAAAAAAAAATCTAAAAAATAAATAAATTCATGACATGAAAATGTTCATATGTGGTAGTATTTTTTCTTTTCAATAAAAGGAGACAGTTCAAAAGCACTAACAAAAATTTGTACATAATGTGCAAATAATTTTGTCTAAGTTCATATACTTAAAAATAGAAATTCAAAATTGAATCATTATTAAATATTATAATTCCAAATTATAAAAAATAAAAGCTTTCTTAAAGTACATTTTGTATTTGTCTTCTTTATTTATTCAATATAGGAGAGATAGAAAGATAAAAACTGAAAAACCTTTTTATTTGTGTGTCTTGGAAATTAAATACTTATACTCAAAAATAATTTTGGGAAAAAAATGAACTTTTAAATTATGATTATTTATGATATAATCTGGTTTAATTTATTAATATTGACATTTAAACATAATTCCAACTCTCAAAATCACAAAAGGAAATTATATTTCTACGAGGAAAAAAATTAAAAAACATTAAACCAATCCAGGACTATAAATAGTTAAATTAAAAAGTAATTTTGTACTTGCATAATGATATTTTATTTTTAACTTTTAAACTTATTTTGTATTTATTATATTGTGGTAAAATATTATCCTAAATTAAATAAGGATAAAAAATATTTTATCCAAATAAATTTATGATATTTATAATATCAATAAATTAGAAAGATAAATAATTAATTAAGTAAAATTTATTTAACATTTACAGGAAAAACTCAATAAATATATAAATGATTATTTTTAAAAAAAAATTATTAAAAGTTAAAATTTATAAAAATGGATTTCTTTAAAAAACATAACATCTTTCTACCTATTCTCCTTCATAATTTTTTTTTCTGTTCTCTGCTCCTCATAAAATCCAACCCTTCTATGTCTTTCGAAGATTGAACAAGTGAAAAAAAATATTTTTCAGATTTTTGTAACACTCGTACAATATGCTCTTAGCAGTCTATACATGTAGATAATTGCAATTTGCTCATTTAGTTAGAAGTCAATTCTGATTTTCAATGCATGTAAATTTATGGGTTTGCATCGATTTTTCTGTGTTCTAAATGAATTCTCATCCCTTTGTTGTCAAGGAATTGCAATCTAATTTTTGTAGAGTTTTGTTGTACACGAGACAAGCTTAAGTAGTGTGGGGGTGCTCAAGGAAAATGTTGGTAGACTCTTCTTTAAGACAAGGAAAGTAAATTTAATTGAAATTTTAAGGTATTGTTTTTGAATTAAAAAAAAAATAGTATGAATGTTGTCTTTATATGCTTGCTGAAATTTGGAAAACTGAAAAACGTGATTTGATCTAAATTATGAAATTATAAAGTGTAATGAGAAACTACCATTATGAATAGATGAATTTGTGTTTATACTATTTTTTCTTTCTTGATGGAGTGGGTATGAATTTGATTACAAAGAGATCGACTTACAAGAGAAAAATGGATACATAAGTGTGTTTTATAATGTACTAGTGTGAAATATCATAATTATGTATGAAAGAGTTAGCCTATAAGATGAGAAAGAGCTATACGTGACTTTAATATTATTATGGTAAAATAATTGTTTGGATTTGTAGGATTGGATGATTTGGGTGTGGTGTAATAACTTTTACTTATAAGTCTTAAAGTAATTGAACACATTAGTTAAAAGGAGATTAAAAACCTTTGAATTTGGAAGATTTGCCACAAAGATGTTGTCCTCGTTGAAAAGAATTAATAATAGAAACACCACCATCAATGAGATTGATAAGTTGGAAAAAGATTCGTCACAAAGATTGTTGCCTGTTGCCTTTGATAAGAACCTTAGGCATAAGTCAATAACCAATATAGTCTTATCTTTAATGAAATAACTTTATCAATGACCGAAAGTGATTACAATTGTTGTAGACCTTGGTATTTATAGGTCTTAAAAGATAAAAAATAAAAAATAAAAATGGAAACATATCAAAAGGTATCCAAAACATCAAAAGATATTAAAAAATGACAAAAGATATAAAAAATATAAAAAAATATCAAATATATCAAAATATTAAATAAAATAAAAAAAATTGGATCATTTAGATAATTAAATTTAATTATATAAATTATTCTTTAGTTGTATGATCTTTATGTCCTTTTGATGGTAAAAGATCCTCCTCAAGTTCTTTTTGTATATGTTTAGGAGATAATCCTCTTTTAGGATGTTTGTATTACAACAATGTAGTATTGAATGTTGCATTGTTTTTTTCATTTTTGAGATTTGGATTTGTGGTATGTCTATATGATTATTATTGAGTGTGAATTAATCGTGCCTTATAGTGTTGCTAAATAGTTTCCTTGTATGCTAGGTAATTATGATTATCTGAATTTATCTTTGCTAGTGTATGTGTATACGTAACGTTATAGTATGTATGGTAGTCAAATTAGTATTATTTCAAAGGGAAAATGCTAATTTTAGTTAAGTTCAAATGTATTGAAAGGGGATTCCGAGTGTGAGATTATCATGACTCAACTAGTATCTCAGTGTCTTACTCACATAGATATAAATATCTAGGTGGTGTGAGTCGAAGGAGACTCCATATGACAGAAGTTATGATATGAAAGAGGATCATACTCATGGAGCTAGTGAAGTTATCTGTCACGACTTTGTTTGGGGACATTGGTCCCGAGTGTTGGAACATCAATGGAGGATTTGGTAGCAAGCATGACAAGTGTAGAGTATCACGAGTCTATTCAATACACTAATCTTCTGGAATTATAGTGTAGAATTATCTGGTTGTTTGAGCTATTTTGAGTTAATAATTGTTTAAACGAGTAGACTAAGATAGGTGGGTTGATACCCGATATTTGATTCGATGTATGTGAAGTATATGTGTTTTTGGGTTTGTTCATATAATGAAATGGTATTGTTGAATGAGTTATTGGGTTGAAACAATTGATTGGTTTAAATGGGAAAATGAGAAAAATTGAGTTAAACAATGATTTCCATCAAAGATTTGTTTTGATAATCTTTGTTATAAATTTTATTATTTATTTTACAAATTTGACGAGATATAATCTCTTTCTATTTTAGTTTAATCTTTCAAAAAATTAGTTTATCCTTGCAATTTTATGTTTTTTTATTTATTTTTTCTTTATGGGATGATTGTATATATTTTATATATAGAGGGGAGTAGAGATAGAAGTTGATGGAGATAATAACTTTGGAATTGGAACAAGAAAATGGAGAATTTATATAAGAGTATTTTAGGTATTTTATACCAGGGGTTACCCAATTGAAAATGTATATTTAATTTTATAGTTAGAAATTAGAATATTCATGACTTTATTTTGAAAAAAAATCTTAGCTAGCCGTGAACTATAATGTGAATCACACTACATTCAATTACTAACACTGTTAATAACCTTTTTTATAATGAGTCCAGGTTAATTGATATCCATTTATAAAAAAAATGGGATGTTCCATTTACAATAATAAAGAGTAAAAGTATGTAATTTTGTTGTTATTAGGAGATCGAAGAGTATTTATAAAGAAACTTTTACTACTTGTTACCAAAAATCTTATTTGACTTTCATATTTACCTGAAAATAAAAGTGGTTGTTTGCATGATCTAATGTATGATCATGAATCAATAATTTTGGATTCTCTATTGTTTATTTTTTTTTTCTATTTCTTTGTTGTGCCTTTAATGTACATGATTATTATTAATTTTGAAGTTTTAAAATATATTAATATTATTTTAAAAATACCAAAATATTGTATATAACACAACAAAAATTCATCAGAGAAACTGAATTCTAAATCAATATACATCACTTTTAATTATTGTATTTCGTTTTAGTCGATTTGAATGTTCAACTTATCATATTAAATGAGCAATGTTCACCCAAGGCTCGTTCTGCGATTTGTAATATCATATTTGGATTTTTCGTTTTGCTTTTGTCTTCATTTTATTTTACATTTATCCGTCAATAAAAATTATCTATTATGTTAACTACCATATTACGTCATTTGATATTATCATAAAATAATATATGAAGACAATTAAATAATATGTCATGATATGATGAGATAGTAATTATTTCATTTAATTATTAAAAAAATTAAAGGACAAATACTTAATTAAAAAATATAAAATAAGTACTTAATGAAAAATAATAATAAAAACTTAATTAAAAATACTTAAATTTATCACAAACTTATAATTTAACTAAGTCTTTATTTTTAGTTCTCGTAGTCACGAAAATCTTCCAATTTCACATAACTGTTTTATATTTTAATTTTTTTTAAACACGTGGTTTATTACTGTATAATATTTATTTTTTTAATAGTAACAATGTTATCAACAATATAAAACGTGTTATTTATAAGATAAGACTCCAACATCACTCATTAAGACGAAATCTATCTTATTCATTCCACAAACATTTTCCAATGCTTAACCCATCAATTATAGAATAATAAAAATACCAAATAATAATATTGTTTTTTATAAAAATACCATCAATTCTAGGACTCTCGTTTCAATATGTGATAAATAAAAATAGGGTGCAATAATTATTGTATTTTATTCCATCTCTGAAATTGTTGAAACGAAAAATTAATATTAAAAAAAAGTAGAAAAGAAAAGGTTAATATGTTGACGTAATTCCGACAAATGATTAAATTAAGAAGGTGAATGTAAAAGGATAAAATCTTTGATCCTTTTTGGGGACAGAAGAAGACGTTCCTTTTTCATGCTACTGAAAAAATGGCGCCTAAATCCCCAATTCTCTTCTGATAATGAAACAAAAACACTGTTTTCCCCAAATCCCCAAAGAAACTATTGAGACCCCAAACCAATAGAGTTCACCATAAAATCCAAATCCCTAAAACGTTTCGATCCTAAAGCCAAACCCTGACGGGAGCACATAGCGTAGGAAATAGGGACCGAGAAAGCCACGGTCACAGTCTTGCTGCTTCGCCGTCGAAGGAAAACCTCTGATCCTTACTTCGTTGGGTGCGACCATTCCTGTAAGTGGTTAATACTGTTTTGGTCTTGTTTGCGTATTCATGTGTATCGACATGCTCTTGCTGATAGCATAAGATAGCCGAATGTATTTAAGCTTAATCAATTACTTCAACAAGATCATGCTCATGTTGAAGTTACCTTGTCAGTACCAATGCGTTGAATAAAAAATTCCTAGGTTACATTCCTTCGATCTATCGTATTCTTTATTTTATCTTATTACATTACTTCATGCTAATTTTTTTAGTGAACGAAAGTTTTGCTTTCTAGACAGGGATCGACATCGTGGGTTGGTTTTCTGTATAATATTCCTTTTGTTTGAGACACGGTTTTTTCTTGGATTTCTAGTTGTTATCACTTGTTTGATTTTTCAATTTGTTGTGACCCCTTTGTTTCTGGATTTTGGTTTTATTGGATGGGTATATGCAGATGAGTGTTGTTACCGATTCTCCTGTGCATTCATCCAGCAGTGATGACTTTGCTGCATTTCTTGATACTGAACTTGGTGCAAGTTCGCCTGACTCCTCGCCGGTTAAAGAGCATGAAAACCAAGATGAGCTTGAGAGTCTCAGGTGCTCTTCATTACCTGTTTTATTCTTTTTATTGTATGTTCTCTGGTATGAGTTAAGCAACTCTTGTCAACTTTGGTTTCTCAAATTTTGAATATATTGAAGTTCGTTAGATGTGAGTGAAATATTTGAATAAGAGATCATGATCTATTAGAGGACTAAACGTTCTTGTGGTGCTTATAAATGGTTTTAAGGAAAATCAGGTTTTTTGGTAGGGTGAAATGGGAATCAATTGATCCATAGAGATGATGCTTGAGCCCTTCGAGTTGAACAGGGCTTTGTTCATTTTTGTTTTTAAGTGTACTGTGCGGTGGTTCTGATTTCAGAGTTCAGACAAATTACGGTCATATTTGTTAATTGTATTTGTGTTGCAGTGCTAGGCTTCTACCCAGTTTCAGATCGTGTCTCATTTTCATGTTGTAGCTATTATATGATTTTGTAGAACTACTACCAATGCAAATTTGATTAGTGGTTGAAACTCCTATTTATCCACAGAGTATTTGTCTTGAAGGTTTATTTTAGTGGACAAATTTGAGATTTCTCTCCCTTATTCAGGGTTCAAAATTGAAACCTTGTTTGAAATTATATTGTGTCCTCGTGTTATCTGAAACATGTTTGATTCCTTATTATTGTATCTCTTCTTCATTATAAATAAGAATATTCATATGTGTACCCAACACATAATTCATTATATTTCTTCTCAGTTTCTGTCTTTTAAACATGGTACCAAAGCAAAGTCATGTTTGGGAAATATCTACCAGCTTTGTCATCGTTTACTTTGTCAACTTTAGTAACCAAATGACTGACATGTTTACTAAGGCTCAAGTGGTTTTGTGTTGATGACATTTTTAACTAGTTTGTCTCGAGTGATATGTACAGTCCAACTTGAAGGGGAGTGGTAGAGATATGATTTAATCACATTTAATAGCAATATATATGGTATGATTTGATAGGGAAATATCTTACCAAATGTTTTCCGTTATTAAATATTGATTTTGTTTCTTATTTGTGTATCTCTTATTCATTATAAATAAGGATACTCATTGTACCCAATTCACGGAGTTCATTACATTGCCTTCTCAGTTTCTCTTTTATTAACATGGTACCATTCTCTGTGACCTGTTTTGTTACTAATCCTTTCAACAAGTATTCGAGTTGATTGCTAGTGTCTTTGATGGGGCTTCCTGTGGAGGGTTTTTCTGTAGAAGGTTCTGACCAATGGCAAGTTGAGTGAAGTGCCACCAAGTAAAGTGTTGTATAATGAAAGTGGTTGACTCTTAGGAGCATTACTATGGTAGGAACTTGAGTATTACTTTAGGGTGTTAGTTTGAGATGCTCGGTAATATTTAAGTGTTTGGTTCTTCTCCCTGATAGCTAGTTTTGGAGGGTTAGTTCCTCAAGTTCTTGGGTGCTTCTCAGATTGATTGTTTGTTTTTGATAAATCTTGTTAGATCACAACAAGTGGTTTTAATTAAAACGTTGCTTATATTATTGTTACAATGACTGAAGTAAGAATGTGGTATGGGATCTTTTCTGCATCCTTCTTTCCCTCATTTCTCGTCAACTATTTTATTAAATTTATATTACTACTTGTTATGTATAATTAATAACTAACAGTAAGTGTGTTTTATTGTAGTTTTGCTTGGAATATTTTCAGCTTCTATGAAATCTTATTTTTACTTGTAGTCTGTCGAATTGTGAACCAATTTGCAGTCCAAGAGGGCAAGAATGATTTTAGATTTCGTGCTTCTGGGGTATTTATGTTGCAGATATCATTGTGAGAGATGATGCTACAATATCTTTTATTTCATTTTTTGGTTAAATTTCACTAAGTTATACTTTAATTTATGAATTAAAGCAGAATTAAGAGACGTAAAATTGAAAGCATTGAGGAAACTGAGGGGTCTACTTCAGAAGGAATCATCAAACAGAATTTAGGTAAGTATAATTACTTTAGTTCTTTCTTTGATTATCTTTGCAGGGAACCAGAATCCTTCGCACAACATTTGAAGCTGAGCATAAGTAAATAAATTATTACTCCGCTGCTTCTCTTTAGAGTGAGAAAATCAATTTTTAAGGAAGTTTGTGCTATGTATAAATCTCTCGAACTAGTTTACCGGTTGAACATAAAATAGCATTGTCAACTTTAACTTGCTTCAGTCAAATAATTTTTTCCTCACTTCACTAAGAAACATTAATAGTTATTTTTATTTAATCCTGTCAATTCTTATAGACTGATACACAGCAATCGGGTTCCTTTTTCAGTCCACACTACCTTTCCTTTGAGCCGATGTGTAACAGTAACTAGATTTTATACTTATTTGTCATGACTCATCTGCACAACCTTTCTCATGTTTGTGTAACTATTATTATGGTTCTTATACAACATTCCATTCTTGTCTGTTAAGTTTCGTAACTTTTTTTTTTGTTGTTGCAGAGGCATCTGTCGATATAGATGTATGTACGCATCCTGGCTCGTTTGGAAGTATGTGTATACGATGTGGACAAAAGTTGGATGGGGAATCTGGTGTGACATTTGGGTACATACATAAGGTATCCATTTGTTTCAGATGGTTATGCTATGGAATTACAAATTTAGTTTTGGATAGTTGTTACTGCTACATGGCAGTTTTTGCAATTTGCGCCACTGTTGGATTAACCTGAAATAAGCTGTACAATGTTAAATAGTGATTTCCTGGTTTAGTCGTTATCTATTGCGAATAAAAAGTGTAGTGATGATGAATCTGTAGGACCACTCATACGGGATATAAGAAATAGACATTTGGGTACTTACAGAAGGTATCCATTGTTTTGGATATTTATCTTATGGAGTTACAAATTTAGTTTTGGATAGTTGTTACAGCGTGGCATAGTTTTTTGCATTTCGTGTCACTCTTGGATTAATCTGAAATAAGTTGTAGAATGGTAAATAGTGATTTCCTGGTTTAATGGTTGTTTGTTATCTATTAAGATTAAAAAGTGTAGTGTTGAACCTGTGGCACCACTCATTTTGGATATATTTTTATATTTAAATTCCTATAAGAATTAAAATATGATGTGCTGGGCATTCATATAGAAGTGTTAAGTTGAACCAACGGATTATAAATATCCTCTAATCTTTAACATAACATTTTCATAATTTGGTTAGCAAGATGGGGCAAGTAGACATAATCTAGGTTACTTAATTTAGCCAAATACCAGTTTATTAAACATGATGGAAAATTTCTATTTTCAGGGACTGAGACTTCATGATGAGGAAATTTCTAGATTACGCAATACTGACATGAAGAGTTTGATGTGTCGAAGAAAACTCTACTTTGTTCTTGACCTAGATCACACTCTGCTCAATTCCACTCACCTTTCTCATTTGAGTCCAGAAGAGTCACATTTGCTTAATCAGACAGATTCTCTTGAAGGTACGTGTAAATCAATGTGCTTATGCTTTTGGTAATTGGTATTTGTATTCTAAATCAGCAGTTTTGCTTAAATGTTTTTTGCGTCAATCACTTCATTGATATCAGTTAATCTATTTGGCCATTGCAATCTCGTCTTATTATATAACTGACTGTTGATATCTGCTATATTACTACTACTGTGCTGTGATTAGATAATCTTTTACTGAAATGTTTGCACCATGAACGTTTTGGACTTGGTTTGTTAGAGTGTGGCAGGGGAATGAATGAGTGATTTCTGTCTGTTCTCATATTTCTTAATCTTGTGTTTGTTGATTGCATAAGATTACTATCATCGTTTCTTTTTCGATGCTTCATCTAACATGTCATATATAGAATCTAGTAATGCCCTTGTTAAGAATGGGAATAGAAATGGAGAAATATCATTTTATTTTTTTACGCAATTGCAACAACCATGCTTCATCTAACATGTCATAAATAGAATCAAGTCATGCTGATGCTGTCCTTGTTAAGAACGGAGAATACAAATGAGAAAGAAAAGAAAGATCTTATTGGATTGGATGTAAAGAGCAGAGTATAGGAGATCTCTCGTTCTAGGGTTTTCCCTTCACAAAGGATTGCTCCATTCACAAATTCTCCAATGATTCAAGATAGAGTGGATCCTTTCCCCTTGCACCCTCCTATGTGTTTAACTTACTAGCCCCAATACTAACTAATTAATATCCTAACTTTCTCGAAAAAGGACATTTCTTATATAGTTGAAAGTTCATTGAATAAATTCAACTTAAAGTCTTTCGTTTTTTTTCCGTAAAATAAAGCTTTTACAGTACTTATAGTTCCTTGTGTGTGTATTTTCTGATAACTTTTCCTTTATTTCAACCTTTGGTATTCTGGGTTCTTATTACTTCTTATTGTGGATGTTGCGTTTCTGAACTTCTATGTAATGGAATTAAATCATAGATGTCTCTAAAGGTAGCCTCTTCAAATTGGAGCACATGCATATGATGACCAAGTTACGGCCCTTTGTCCGATCATTTCTGAAAGAAGCAAGTGAAATGTTTGAGATGTACATATATACCATGGGTGATCGGCCATATGCATTGGAGATGGCTAAGCTACTTGACCCTCGAGGAGAATACTTCAATGCGAAGGTTATTTCTCGTGATGATGGTACTCAGAAGCATCAGAAGGGTCTTGATGTTGTGTTAGGGCAAGAAAGTGCGGTCTTAATTCTTGATGATACAGAACACGTGAGTGCATTGCTCGTTTTTTATTTGTAGTGCCGAGTTACTGAACCGGAATGTTTGTTTGATAAAAATTTTTTATGTTGAAGACAGTCCTAGAATATTTTTCTTTTAGTCTATCTGAATGACATACTGGTTTGGCATATGTTCTATAAAGTCAATTGCTTTTTGTTTATGATTAATTCAGACGAAATGGAAGAAAATATTATATTTCAATTGCTAAATAGCATTGAAAGACATGCCTTCCATTCAGCCATTGTTAGCAGTCTTGTACGGCTCACAACTTTGGTCAAACTACTTCTAAATGGGAATGTTTCAATTTTTAATGAAATAAACGAAAAATGAGTATATAATATGAATAAAAAATTTATACCCTATATTTGTTATGAAAAAGAATCACCTTTGCTTGTGTCTAAAGGTCTTTCAGAAATCATTTTGCAGAGTTAACCAGTGACTCTACTCTTTATCCGATATTATTGATACAGTATCCACTGACTTTGTCGATAATTAATATCCATCGGGGAATGTGGCTAATCACTTTTAGTGAGGTCTCCCTTTCCAACCACTTTCTTACACCATATCACATTTTATTCTCTCTATCTTTATATAAGCACTTGGTTGAATATTTGTAGTGTCTGAGGATGTTGCATAGCATTGCCCCTCCCGAAAGGCTTTCAAAGAGAACTTAAATGGCAATTTTAACTGTCATGGTTTGAACTACTATAACTGTCATGGCTTCCTATCTTTTCTCTTGTGATGGTTTTAGTGTAATGGTTTGCCTGTTAATGGTCAACAGTGGACCCTTTTTGTTTAGAAATTGAATATAATTATTATTATTTTTCTATATAGAAACCTCAGTTTAAATGTTCTATGATATACCCGTATAATGAATGTTTCAGGTGCCATTTGTCATGTTGAAATTATGAACTAAATTGTCTCTTTTTAATGGGATGTATGAAAATGTTGCAGGCATGGATGAAGCATAAAGATAATCTTATACTGATGGAAAGATACCATTTTTTTGCGTCGAGTTGTCGGCAGTTTGGCTTCAATTGCAAATCCCTTGCTGAACTGGGAAATGATGAAGATGAAACTGATGGAGCACTTGCAAAAATTCTCAAAGTGCTCAAACAAGTACACTGCTCATTCTTTGATGTATGTCACTTCTCATATGCCATCCCGATTACATGTTTGCTATTTCTGATACAATACTAAAATTGTGTGGTGGGGAATTCTTTGTAGAAACGTCAAGAAGATCTTGTTGACCGAGATGTGAGGCAGGTAGTTAAGTTACTCATATTTGTTCATCTTCTTGCTCTCATTATGTCAGTCGAATATTCATTTAGTTTTACAATCTTGATGAGTTCCTCACAGTCAATTCATCTTTTCAAGGTTTTGTCATCGGTTCGAAGTGAAGTCTTGGGTGGCTGTGTGATCGTTTTCAGCCGTATTTTTCATGGTGCATTACCATCTCTACGGAAGATGGCAGAACAGATGGGAGCTACTTGTTTGACAGAGGTTGACCCATCTGTGACACACGTAGTTGCTACTGACGTTGGTACTGAGAAGTCACGATGGGCAGTGAAAGAAAACAAGTTCTTGGTTCATCCCCGATGGATAGAGGCTGCAAATTTTTTTTGGGAAAAGCAGCCTGAGGAAAACTTCATTATCAAGATAAAGCAGTAGTCACTTTTCTTATCAAACACTTCTCTGTTCGTTATAGTTTTTTGTTACCATAGCTGTCCAAGTATCTGAAACGATATCTAGTACCCAACCAGCAACCTTTTGATTGTGAAACTTGAACCATTCTACCAATATTTGTATATAAAACTTGTTTTTGCTTTTGGACTATTTCTTGTGTCATAGTGGTATTCGTGCTTGCAGTGAAGTTTTGACGAGAAGGCCGAGAAAAACGAGTATCTGATCAAGAATATTGTAAATTACACATTATTGATCAATTTGACGTTATTTTTTCCATTCATGTTTTGTGTATGTCATGGATTCCACCGGTGTGAAAAAAATTCAATAGACAATCATTTATCTACTTTCTTTTTAAAATAAATATGTTCATATACGAGATGCACAAAGTGCTCAAGTAAAAAACATCTACAAATGAATTCTTATTATTAACCATTTGCTATGAAGTTTTTACATGGTTAAACAAGTAATGCGATTTTTTTTTTGCTAATTCAAATATATTAACATGGTTTTATCATAATTTTATAAAATTTTATTTCATAAGATATAATATAGGTTTCTGTAAGACCTTAATTACTCTGTTCTACTTTGAACTGTAGTTGAACCCTTTGAATCCCTGTTTTGTGGTCTTAAAAACATTGATTTCTGTCATTTTCTTTGGTAATGATTGGATGAACCGGTGCTCTCCACGTCCAAAATTCCTTCGTACATATCATTTGAAAAAATCTAGAGAAAACGTACATTTAACATAAAACTAACAACTTTAGCAGACCAAGAATTCTGGCTTAAAATTAAGATAAAATGTGCAATCAATAGACAAAGGGATAAGAAGCCGAAGCAAGATAAACTTTTCCCCATGCATGCATGTGTGCTGTGCCTCAACAATCTAAACAAGCACATGCACATCCACATGCCAGATTCTCACAAACTACCCTTCTTCCTCATTATTCTTTACATTACAAAACCAATCCAAATTTCACATCACTTCTCACTCAAAATCAAATACATTTTGAATACGTTTTTTTTTCAACTATTCAAAACGTTTTCTAAAAACAAAACCGTGATAAAACTTTGAATTTTAAAGTAAATATGTAATAATTGAACTAACGATATTATTTGAATGAACTTAAGTTTAAAGCAATTATAATATATTACCTCACAAACTCTCCCTTCTTTAATATCCACACAAACTAATGTCACAAACTCTCCCGAACAAAAGTGACATCTAATTTGTTATCAGAATTTAACAAGAGCCATGAATAAGTAACCTTTGCGATTCATGGATGGTATGATGTATGATGTATGATTTGAAGTGGTGATATAACCTTGATGAGTGGTTAAAGAGGGCCACTTGAATAGCCAAGAATTTGGAATCCTACGTCTCATCTGCGAGAGTATGGCACGTGGAAAGTGTACTAATTATGCCTAATGTTGGGCCATTGTGGGGGTTACCAACTCTCCTAATTCTATCATTAGATCATCACCTTCCCTTTTCACCATTTTCTATCTCTCTCTCTTCTCTTTTCTCTCTAAATCTTCTCAATCTAACACCACCATTCATCATTTACGTTTCAAAATCATAATGTTAGAAAATGAAGATCTAGGATAGAATACAAAGTTCAAAATTTTCGAACTAGTCTAAGTCGAGCATCGTATAAATAAAAAGTTCAAATCGACAATGTTAATTATTAATATTTTATTAATAAGAAGAGTTGAATCTGTAACATCTCTCATCCTCGTTTTCAAATTCACAAGTCAACCTTATTATTCCTGAATGATATTAAAAAGTTGAACCTACGATCTCTTTTACGATTCTTTTCAAATTTATAACTAAACAAACTTTATTGAGAAATGAAGATTTTTTTTTTATTTCAAATGTGAAATTAGTTTGAGAGATTTTTTTTTTATTGAGCCCACAATTTATTTTTGTAAATTATGGGAGGTAGCTTTAAAAGTTAAATTGGTGGTTAGCATATTATGATGAAAACCAAGATAAGAGTGGTGGACAATGCATGTGTGTGTGGTATGAAATGGCTAGAAAGAACATCTTCAACCACTTTTTACTCTAATTTACAGAATAAATGAAAACATCATAAAAAACATAACTCTTTGTTGACCACTGTCAACTATGAAGACAGACACACATGTCACTCAATTTATCATTTCACATCATTACATCTCCATTGGTACCCACCTAGTTTGCATCTTCATATTCCCATCATCATATGCAACACAATCATGCTATTAAATTTTGGTTAGTACCTATTATTGATCATATAACTACAAGAGAAACACCTGTTTTATATCTTAGACATCATTAAAACAAATTAAGCATTGCAATTTTGTTTTAGAATATTCTCTTGATAAGGTTGATAAGATTGTTAGGTGTTGGAAGTGGAGGTCCATATAATATGGATCCATATCAAAATCTCAACCTTTATCCCAATGCCAATTATTGAACTACAAAAAGAACAAAAAAAAAAAGTTAAATGTAATAAGTATGAATTGAAGTTTTATATTAAATAAAGATGAATAATATACTTTGTCTTTGTCATTATAATATATATGAAGGATTAATTTAAAAAAAAACTTATAATGAAATTAGAATAAAAAATCATTCATGAGAATAGAAATAAAAATACATTATTACATTAATAAAGAATTTTAATGTATGAATTAAAACACTAGTTTATTCCAAGGATAGTGACCAATCAAGTTATAATAAAGAAAAAAATTATAAGTCACCTCATTCATGAATCCATTTCTTTAACGTAAAGAAAAAAACGAAAGTTGCACAAAATTTTCAATTCATTTGTTCCTCTAAGTAATAAAGAAGAAACCAATGATTGAAATTTGATTATCTCAGCAGTGGAAGAATATTTCTTGATGGCAACATTATGGTAAAAAAAAAAACGCAAAACACTTTTATTTATCTGAAAGCAAAAGCAATTTATGAACAGTAGATTGAGAAATATAAAGAGAATAAAATATAAACAGGTAATTCCAAAACATGTTAAGAATTATTTACATGTTTTGGTTTACAATTTCACTTTTTATCTTCACTCAAATATTTTGACTGATTCTAAATATATTTCTCTAAAAAAGAGTTGGTATTTTTTTCGACATAATTAAATTTTGATCTTATGTCGAGAAAAAACAATTCGACATAATTAATTTTTTCATTAATTTCTTTTATTCCTTAATAATCAAAACACGTGTCGCTGGAGTATGTGAGCCTGGACCACGAACACTATAGGTCAAAACAAAGACTATGGTTGGGTCATTTTCCACCACAAAACTTCCAAATTCACCCATTACAAAGGATAAAAATAATTATTTTTCAGTAAAATAAAATAAAATTATACGCATAATTTATTTTTCTTATAAACTAAAATGATTTTTTTATGAAATAATTTATAGAATATTTGTTCTCTTAAATTAAGACAAAATTCAATTTTAAGAATCTATAAATTTAAGTATATTTGAACAAGTTCTTACAAACATTTTTTTATTTAATTGAGTTTTTAAAATATTTATTAATTTTCTTATAAATATCTATCTGTTTTTGACTTGTTGACTAATTCATGTATTTTCTTCTACTTTTTCTAACTCAATAGTTAACATCTTTTTGAAAAAAGAAAAAAAATGAGTTGAGAAAGGAAATTAATCAAAGAGAGAATTAATAACATAAAAAATGAGTTAACGATGAAAAAACAAAAATAATAATTATATTATATTAGGGGCATTACATTTTATTTTTCACCTTTTTTCCTTTTTTATTTCGTTAAATCCTCAGCTCAACAAAATAAAAAACTAAAAACGGTGGTCTTGTTTCAAAGTACCACCGTTGTTGAAAAAACACGATTCTCTATGCTACCAAACATAAAAGATAAACATGTCACAAGTTTTCTTTTTATTGAAAAGAAAAATCCTTTTATTTCTACTTCGTATCTAAAATATTCATATGACATTGAGCCGGTTTATTTATGTTTATTCTTTTAATTTTTTATTTTTATTTTTACTTTATTTTTGTTTAGCTTAAAAGTAAATATTTTTCTATTTTTTTGATACAATTTTATCTGATGTTAAATTAAATCATTTTCAAAAGTCGTTTATTTAGAAAACAACATGACTCTAAAAATTTAAAATTTAAATAAAGTGATTTAAGAAAATGACAAAAGAAGTAGAAGTGGCAGTGTTGGAATACATGCGTGCTGCTGCAGCATCTGGCTCTGTATAATAAATAGTGGGGCCCACGCAGCTCCATCATTTCAAAATCATATAAAACAAAATTATTTTTGTATACCATTCAATTTATGTTCGCTTCAAAGTTCGTCTATTTATTATAAAATCATAAAAAATTGCCTGTTTAACATAAATAAATCTATTCAGCGTCGATTCTAGAAAAGTTGGTTGGATTTTGGTCGGATTTTTAATATATGAAATTTCTTTATGGGTATAATTTTAAATAGATGAAGAATACAAAATTATAAAAATGAAAAATTTATTTATACATTTTTTATAAAAAAAATCCCAATGAGAAGATGAAAACTAACGAAGAGAAGATAGGCCGAATATATTATTAATCAAATTGTCAATAAGCATATTACCTTCAAATAAATAAATAAAAAATTAATTAAGTTGTCTCGAGGGAGGTTAATGGAACGGGTAATAGTTTCGATCTATATAAATATTTAAGAACGATTAATATTTAACGATATATCTTAATCATAAATCCAAATATTTACAATATATCTTAATCAATTACCTTCGATATATCTTAATAATTCAATAGATTTTTTTAAAATCAATCGATGTAAAAATTACTTATTCAAAATTATTATGTTAATATTTTAATTATATATTTTTTATTATTTTTATTTTAATTTAAATTAAAGTATAATTGATATGTGTATTCAAGGTGCGGATATTATGATAGTTGCACCCACCTCGTTAATATGTGTGTATAAAAAATACTTATACCCGATACTCGAGGATATTTATTTACAATAATAATTCTTTACTCGTTGGAGATTTTATCTGCATATATTCGCAGATTCAGATCTTTTTAACATCCTTGATTGTATCCATTATTTTTATTGTAATTTGGATGTGTGATATACATCATTAAATTGAATTAAAGTGAAAATATTTGAATTGAAGGTATAATCGTATACAATCATGTTATATTAGATTAGAGGATTCCAAATTAGTTAAAAATGAGTCATCACAATTTTTGAAAGGTATATTTGTTATTTTGGATTAATTAGTATACTGATGATTAAAAATAGTGATTCGAATACGAAATGTTTTGAATCTGAACTATAGTATCACTTAAATAATAAAGTACTATTAAAGTAGCGAGTAGTAATTGTAAGTATGGTTTAGTGTTGCTTAAGTGTGTGATTTAATGTTTAAGTGGAAAAATTATGATTTAATGTTTAAAAAAAAAAAGAGATGATAGGAAATTTCTGCCTCCATTAAAACACTCAATGTTTAAGTGGAAAAATTATCAGTCAAGCAATAAGAGTGTCAACATTGATGCTACATAGTAATTTTAAAGGTTATTGGAATATTATTACACAAAAGTAACATCGCTCAAACGTTATGGTAATATTCAAAGACTGAATGTTGATAACTCAAATAGCATGTTAGACTTACAAATAGTCTTTTTTGGTTTGCAATACTAATTGTAAAATTTGCATATAATGGTGTTTATTTATTGATAAAAGTGTTAATTTATTGATAAAAGTGTTATGAAATGTTGTGTTAATTTTAGATGTTGTAGTTTTTTTACAATTTAATATACTTTGTTTTTTATTTATTTTCACTAAAACCAAAGAATTTTGTTCAAAAAAAAAAAAAAGTTGAACATAGGAGTTTCCTTTTCATGAATGAAGCTTGTGAGAGGAACGGTTGGAAATATGAAATATTAATATATTTATCCTTTCGGTTGTTAATTATGATACTGAATTCTATTAAAACATTAATTTTTATCATTAATTTTTTAATTATGCTATAAAGAATGAAAGTATAAAGAATATATATATATGAGAGGAACAGTTGGAAATATGAAATATTAATATAATTATTCTTTCGATTGTTAATTATCATACTGAATTTTATTAAAAACATTAACTTTTATCATTAAATGTTTTAATTTTGGTACAAAAAAGGAAAGTAATATATATATATATATATATATATATATATATATATATATATATATTTCTCACCTTATAATAATATGTCAAAATGGGTAAGGTTCGTCAAGCTAGCCTGCCAAGCAAAAGGCAAGCTAGGTTGAAATTTCTAACCTGTCAACTGTTGTGGTTCGGTTCGTCTAACTCGTCAAAGTAGTAGGTTAACGACAAGTCAATCCGTCTGGCCCGACAACCCTTTTTTAATTTTTTTTATATTTAAAAATTATTAAAATAAATAATTTTTTTATATTATATATATGATTTATAAACAAAAAAATAAAAAAATAAAAAAATAAAACAATAGTCTGTCATAAGACATAACAGACTACAGAATTCAATTCATTTTGTTGTAGCGAGCCAGTCCAACCTGACATTTTTTGGCAAGTTAAAGACAGGGGAGATAAAACGCTCATTTTGACACTCTTAATCTCATTAATATTTTTGTTTTGGGAATTATAGTATGTTACACTAATAACAAATCTTTTTCTTTTTACTTAAGAAAATAAGTGTGATGCATGGTACAAACATATGGCGAGATACTTATAAAATAGATAAACTAAACAAATTCACCAAAGAAAAGGATAAGCTAAATAACTGCTATGATACATCTATTCATTGATTACAATTTATACGCACATGTATACAATATCTTGATACAATTATTTAATTAACACAGCAATAATATTTTATTACAAGAATGATACAGTTTGATACTTTTCGAATAAAATTACAGGGTCTTTATTATCATATTCATGATTTATTATTATTTTTTTAATTAATATATCTTATTCTATTTCTTAACACGATCTTTGTTAAGAATATAACTATGAGTTAAAATTCTCACTTTGAATAAATTTTTTTTTAAGTAATATATAAAAATTAATATATAAAAAAATCATAATTATTCAACTTTAAGATTTTTATGTTAAATAATTATATAAATTATAGTTAATTCGCACATCTAGATATGACACATCTAGTTTAATTAATTATATTTAATCCCCACATGTATACAATTATTTAATTAAAATACCACAATAATTTATTATAAAATAATACAGTTTGATACTGGTAAAATATAATAAAAAGGTCTCTATTATCATCCCCATTATTTATTATTATTTTTCTTAAAATACACTTGACCATTTTAGGTTAATGTGTAAGATACTACCATTCCTATAGACTATATATTCAATTAATATTTATAACAGTCGATACAAATCATTAAATTTAATTTTTCTCCTTTTTATCTATCACAGTTTGAAATTAAAATCAGGTATATAATTATAAATATTTTATATATATATATATATATATATATATATATATATATATATATATATATATATATATATATAATCACGATTCACTTTCAATGCCACCTAATTTATTTTATTAGTTAGATTAAAGTATATAAAAGAATTGATTTTTTAAAAATAAAATTTTACAATGTATGTTTCTAAATCAAATGGCTTTTCGAATAAAATTTCACCAAAATCGTATGTACATATTATATGTATGGGGCTGTTTAGTTTGTATGGCTGGTGGGTGTCATACACGAAATAATTATAAAATATTTTTATAAATTAATCGAGGAATAATTAGGGCTGTTTTTTTTTCACTATATTTTATTGACAAATACTGTACACAGATACTTTGAAATAATTTGGAAAATTATATTGACAATTTTGAACCATGTCTGGACAAAATTAAATATGTTAACAAAAATTAAAAACGTGACCCTCACTTATTACTCATAAATTAATAAATAAAATGAAACTTACCTAAAAGATATTTAGTTTAGTGAAATTATGACGTATGTATTGCAGTTACATTCTACCAGTATTAAAGTACAAGTATGGAGACATAAAAGAGAAATCATAAATTAAAATGTTGATAACTTTCTAGTATACAAACATTTATTATAAGACTGCCATAATTAATAATTATGTTTAAAATTTTAAATTAATATGTCAATTACGTTTATATTTTAATATATTATGAAGAAATCAAATTTTATTTTACATAAATTTATGCTATTTTTATCCAAATATTCTATTAACTAACGCCTTAAAATAACAACAGTTACATAGGTATCGAAAAGTAATTGAACTTTCTGTCTCGAATTACTAGAGAAATAAATTTTAAAAAAATTATAATTATTTATACATTGAATATTAATTAATATAGCTTTTGTTTGTGTAAAAAAAAACTCAAAATTTAAGCGAGTAAATTACAAAAATAACATATGACGATTGTAAGTTTTATTCAGTAGTATAAAATTAATAACATCAGACGTTTTATAATAATATTAAAAACATATTAATGAAATAAAAATATATTAATGTTGTCCTTTAAAAATTTATACTGTAAAAATATATTATTCATTTAACAACACCAAAATACCTTTAGTTTCATAAAATATTTTATTTATACATAATTATAACAAAAAACTATTAGTACATATCACTAATTAATAGAACTTCAGAAGAGAAGGAAAAAATTTTCATCACACAACAAAAGAAGAACTAAGATAATCAAACAACTCTTAAAAGAAAAATTAAAAAAATATAGAAAAGTTATTTCTAGAGATGATATATTTTAAAACTATAAAAAATTTATAATAAAACTATTATTAAAACTTTTTAATATTAAAATAATCAAAATTTTAATTCACTATTGTAAGACCCTAGAAAATGGCGTTTTAAAAGTGATAGTGGTTTAAAAATAGTGAGACTCGATTATTTTAATATTAAAAGATTTTAGTATAAATAGAATTGTTATAAACGAGTTTCATTTTTTTAAAACACACCATCTCTCTAGAAACCACTTTTCTAGAGTTCTCTGACTTCTCTCTAGAGGTTCTGTCTCTCTGGTCGTCTGATTGAAGAACCGAGACCGTAGGATTGATCCTCTCGGCGAGCTCTTTAAATTGGACCGATCA
>Ga0214545_1000717_pt1 | contig 56326 bp, 39 predicted proteins | sample CNSS4metaG_FD_160064 | JGI IMG/M metagenome (GOLD analysis project Ga0214545, IMG submission 160064) | Root nodule microbial communities from cowpea collected in UCLA plant growth center, Los Angeles, California, USA - CNSS4 | ecosystem: Host-associated > Plants > Roots > Nodule | place: USA... | reverse complement strand
ATAAATTTTATAAAAAATATTATAAAAAAAAAATATAATAAATATATATATATATATATATATATATATATATATATATATATATATAATTTTATTTTAAAAATATATATTAAGAAATATGAAAACATAAAAAAATAGATAAAACAAAAAATAATAAATTAAAAATATTTTAAATTTAGAAAAAATAAGCTTTAAATAAAGTTAAAAAAAGTTAAAACAGAATTAATATTTTTTTAAAATTTTAAGTATTTTTAATTTAATTTATTTTTTAACCTTTTATTCATTTTTCTCAAGAATATATGTATAAATTTTATTTTATTTGTATATAATGCATTAAAACGTAAACTAAACTAAAAATAAATAAAATTTACAAATAGTTAAATTTTAAATTAAAAAAATGAAAAAATATATATATATATATATATATATATATATTGACATTTTGACATTATTTATATTATTTTAAGCTTTCTTTTGCGCATTCTATACAAATTTTAATTTAAAGTATAATTATAATTATAATTCTAGATGGATGCCACGAACAATCTCAATATATTTTTGTAAGGTATCCGTTATAATTTTTTTTTCACATTGAATATTTAAAAAAGGGACTACTTTCAAAAATTTTGAAAGAAAAACAAGTAACACTTGATTTTTCAATCATTTGATATGTTGTACCAAGTTTGTTTTCCAATGTGAGAATCCGACCAGATACTTGGCATTGAAACGCTGAATTGATGACAGATAATTAATTTTAAGATGAAATAATTTAAAAGCATCGATCAAAAAATAATATTGGTAAAATAGGCACAATGTTGTTTAAATTAGTTTAATTAAAAGTGTATTTAATATATTTTCTTAGAAAAGGAAAAATCATCCTAAAATATTTGTTAACTTTGAATGATAAATATTGATAAATACCATATAAATTTTAACTTAAGTTTATAACATTTTTTATTTTACTTTTATATATATTTTAAACGCTAAAAACCTATAAAGTCATGTTTGATTTTAGTTTTTAATATCACAAAACTATGATATTGTATGTTTTTACTACTATTTAACTGTTATAATTAATATTTGACCGGTCGAGTTTTAAAAACATTGGTGTAAACTGTAGCTTTTAAGAAAATAAACTGTTTCTATTAATCGAAAGATTGACACAATTATTTATCCATTCTTAGTTTTACTTATAATTATTTTATATTCAAACGAAATTAGCTATATTAAAATTATTTTTTAATCATTAGTGAGGTGACAAAATACAAGTAAGAAAAGATAAGTTGAGACATGTTCCATAACTCCAAAACATATAGATGATATTTGTAACTGATTATTAAAAAGATTAATTTTTTTTTCCCAGAACATCAACCAATTATGCATGCATAGAAGAACTTGAATTCTTTGTTGATTTTTTTTCTGTTCTTTTACTGTATTTTCATAATACTGCATAGAACTATAGAGTTATAAAATAATTCAGTAGGAATATAAAAGAAGTTTTAGATCTAATATTTTTACTAACATTTAAAAAGCATAAAATTAACTTGGTAAATTTAAAAAAATTAAAATAAAAAAAGTCGTGAGTTCAATTATTTTTATTAACAAAATAATAAAAATAATGCATTTGATTGTGGTCACTTTCGAACCTGAGAGATCTAAACAAACACGAATACCATCACTGTCGTTTCTAAACCATGTTACCAATATTCCTCGAATAAGGATCATTTTTAAAATCAATAAATTGTGATTATTTTGTTTGTTAAATGTCTTATTATCTTTTGCTGTTAGTGGTTTGTAATAGTTTTTTATTGTTCACTTAACGTGTAATGATGAATGTTTACTTTCTTTTGACTGGTTAGAAAAAATTATTGTTCCGCTAAACAGTTCAGAATATGCAATTATACAAATACCTAATGGTCAAATCTACAACCAATTATTTTCTCTCACTCTTCTTCCTGTTGTCTACATTAAAATAGTACACAGAAAGTTAAATTAAGCAGATTTTAATGTTTTTTTTTTTTAGAATCTGTCTTTAGAACTTAATTAACTAAAAAAGCAATTCAGTTTTACTGGGTTTTTACTCATCAAAATTATTTTCAACACTATCATTACAATGATGTCAAATAATTACAGTGAAGTATAAGAAATACGATTAACTATATAATAATAGAAAAAAAAGGGTTAAATATGTTTTTGTCCTTCAAGTTTCAGCAAAATTTGAAATTAGTCATTTATTAAAACTTTTGACCAATTTAGTCATTCATCTCTCAAAATGTATGAATATAGTTCTTTTAATCAAATTTTGTTAAGTTTATCTGACATTTCAAGTGCATTTCATGATAGTATTTAAATTATTTACATTATTTGACACATTTTTGTTTCAATGTTAACTTAAATACTATCATGAAATGTGCTTGAAACGTCAGATAAATTTAACAAAATTTGATTAAAAGGACTAAATTTACTCATTTTGAAAGATGAATGACTAAATTAATATAAAATTTTGATGAAGGACTAATTTCAAAATTTACTAAAACTTGAGGTATCCAAAAAATATTTAAAAAAAAAAGCAATTTTAATAAAATAAAGAAAAAGAAAAAGAAAAGTGAAAGGGAAAGTAGAGTGAGTGTGGTATCGTCGGTTGCAAATAAAGGAACCCACACTCTGTCTTTTTGCTTTGGTTTCACTGTCTTCACACGGAAATGTCACCACCGTTCGCCGTTGCCGCAGTACTGTTCACACTATCCATTCTTCTTACACTCGTTTCCTCTCACTACTCCTCCTCTTCCTCCGACTATCCTCCCTCTCTGCAGGCTTCGCCGGATTTCACAGAGTGGCGATCCGCGCACGCCACCTACTACGCCGCCGCGGATCCCCGCGACGCCGTGGGCGGCGCGTGCGGCTACGGTGACCTCGTCAAGGGCGGATACGGCATGGCCACGGTGGGCCTCAGCGAGACGCTGTTCGAGCGCGGCCAGATCTGCGGCGCGTGCTTCGAGCTGAGCTGCGTGGACGACAACCGGTGGTGCATTCCGGGCACCTCCATCATCGTCACCGCCACCAACTTCTGTGCCCCCAACTACGGGTTCACCAACGACGGCGGTGGCCACTGTAACCCTCCCAACAAACACTTCGTTCTCCCCATCGAATCTTTTGAGAAGATCGCCATTTGGAAAGCCGGCAACATGCCCGTAAAGTACCGCAGGTACTCCAAATCTCTCTCAAATCATTACTCTATACATTAATTATGCATGCTGATGTTTATTTTCGGCTTTAATTTTCATATAATTTTGTAATTTACACTGAGGTGTTCTAACAACTTTCATATAGTATGATCTTTCTAACCTTCCCAATGGAATTTAGTGGAAGCTTCTAAATCGACTGATTAACAACTAGGGTACTCTACAAGTGTTGGGAAATTTCAATAATTTTTCAATTAATCATAGAAATAGTTTTTCAAATTTCGACTGGCGACAAGGACCACTAAGACACTTGTTTTTATTGAAAGTTATAAAATAGAGAAGGAGATTTATTAATGAGTTCAATTTTTATGCAATGTCACTGTCAAGTAGATGTTATGAATCTTAAGTTTGTTGTGGAAAAACAAATTTATCATTATTAGCCATTTGTGATCGGATGATGAAATTCTTTTATTACAGCTTAAAATGTTTACTCTTCAAACAAAAAAGGTCGGGTCACTATTTTAAGAATGCTTGAAAATAGTATATTAGATAATGTGTAAGCATCAAAAAGATATTAGAGAGTGTATAATTGATGTTTTTCCCAGCTCCTCTAAAATCACAATATCTTTTAAGTAAATGATGGTGGTGACAAAGTTGCCTAGATGATAGTGATGGAAAAATGGCCTACCCATCGTGACGTGGGTCGCAGATTTTAATGATGTGCGTCGCAGATTGTAATGCGTTGAAAAAAAAGAAAGAAAGAATAATAATGGATTCAAAACTTTTAAAATGAAGTTTGAGTTTGTGAAAAATGGATTCCAGTGGTTTATTTGGGGCTAAGCTTAGCCATAATCAGTCCTGGTCAGAAGGCTTAAGTTTAATTCAAAATAAAATTTTCAAAGTCGTGCATTTCATCGGGTTCGGTTCTGCCTAGTTAATTCGATTTATTTTGTTACCCATTGTAGTTTATATTCTCTTTTTTTTCCCATTGTGATTAAATTTGAATTAAATTCTATTTTGAATGTTGTGATGTGTTTGGTGCAGGATAAAGTGTAGGAAGGAAGGAGGGATTCGATTTACTGTTACTGGTTCGGGAATCTTCATTTCGGTGCTGATCAGCAATGTTGCTGGTCATGGAGACATAGTGGCTGTGAAGGTTAAAGGGTCAAGAACTGGTTGGCTTCCCATGGGTCGGAATTGGGGGCAAATTTGGCATGTAAATGCATTGCTGCAGAATCAACCTCTTTCATTCGAAGTTACTTCTAGTGATGGGAAAACTCTTACATCTTACAATGTTGCTCCCAAGGATTGGACCTTTGGACAAACCTTTGAAGGCAAGCAATATGATACTTGAAATTGGAAGCTCATTGAATTCTGATCTTGTTCCAATGGACCGTTCTCCTTCCACAATTTTTTTTACCCCTATAGTAGTTTTCTTTCTACATTTTCATTCTTTTGGCTTTGTAGAAGACTGTGTAGATAGCAGCAGATGATTTGGTGGTTTGCAAGGTTGTCAATGGGACGCTGTACCTTTTAGTTTATTATATTAGGAAGTTTTGTATGAAAAAAAATATATGTATACATTCCTTGTTGGTCAACATCAAAAACACTTGCAATGTAAATTTTGTAAGGCTATCATAAGACGTGTTACCCTGCTACCTTAAAAGTTGTCTTAAATTTTACTGGTCACTGAACCCCAATTGCATTGAACTGATTTCTATCGTAACCGCATAATTTTTATGATTTTTTTTTTTGTCAAATACCTTTTGTATGTTTTGCTATTGTCACGTTCTCAATGATTTGTTTTTCGCAACTACTTGCCATTAGTATGTCCCTCTTTTAACCCTGTTGACCTGACTACAGCTGAATGCAAAAACTGGTGCTGTCAAACTCAACTCATGTTCAAGTTTCCCTTCCCCTTAACAACAAATGAGTAAACCCTTCTGCGTCTTGTTGACAGGCCTAAGCCATCTGAAAGTCCTATTCGTATTAAACGGGTTAGTAGCGTTCATACTTGCCTCAAAATGCATAATAGAACCTTTTGTCGTATTGACCTTAATAAACAAATGAATGATCAATTAGAGTTTTAATTTTGACAGATGATGTTTATACACTCAGGCAACAAAAGGGTAAAGAGCTTCGAACTAATGATATCGATCAATCTAAACTTGTGTCAAATGAAACACGGACCTGAAACCTGAGGTGATCAACTAATGCAACAGAAGGAAAAACAGTAAAAGGCATCCTATTAATTATACCAATCCATGAAGAAATCAAACAATGGTTTCGTGGTTGTTCTCAACAATCATCAATTAATCTGCTCCACCAAAACCCATCTAGAAAATGAGTCAAAGGAAGAAACAAAGGGAAAGCATTATACATAAACATGTCACTGCATTCTAGTTCGCCTAAAGGATATTCATATAAACAACACGGAAAAGAATCACAATTAAATTCTGGTTAGAAGCATATGTGTGAACTGTTTGTACAGAAACTTAGTTTCCAATTCTTGAGACTAATACATGAGCTGTTAGCATAATACAGTAAAACAGGAAAAAGAAAGAAACAAAAAGAATTCCAAATGTGGTATACTATAACAACAATAATCACTCTAAAACTAAATGAATCTAATGCCTCAGAAGAAACAAGGCAAAAATCGCAAGCTATGGTGGAAGAACTGAACTTTTCTATTAATCAAAATCGTTGGAGAGTCCTACCGTATACATCCCAGAGGAGGAACCAAACCAAACCAATGCTACAAACTTCATCATATCTTCTGATGAGATTCAATAAGCAATGCATTCAACATAACATGAACTCCAGCCTCATAAACAACTCCATCATAATGCATCCCATCATCTGTACACCTGATCCCACAATTCCAACTCAATGACCCAATATCCAGCAGTTGAAGTGGACCCTCAAACTGCCTCAACATGCCACTTCTCTTAACCTCTCTCTCATATTCTCCCCGCACTAAATCACTCATCTTCTCCCTCTTCTCCTCTGTATTCAACATGGAGTTCACCAAACTTGGCATCCCAAGCCAAAACAAGTGTGGCGACCTAACCGCCACAGACTCATCATTGCCAAATTCGGAGGACACCGGCAACAGTGAAGTCACCGAACTCCTCAAATCCCCCAAAGACACACCATAATCCGAAGCATTCGTGATGTGCAGCATGTGCCACAAACCAGAACCCATCACCAAAAGATCAGGATAAAGACGATTCCTCTTGAACCCCGCAACCAAACTAGTCAAATTGGTGACATAAGGTGCCCACATGAAATCCAACACCATCCCCATCTCATCCACCACAGTGTGATAATCACTATGCCGCTTGAACAAAGACCCTTTAACAGATTCCATACCTTCTGAGTCCAGAACCAAACTCAACAACGAAAGCGCAAAAATTCGAGCTTGCGAATCCCCCGCCACCACCACCCAAGACCCATTAAGCAAAACCGAAACGTCGTGCCGATTAAGCCTCTGAAACTCACACGACTCCACAGAACCCGATCTCTTCCAAGACCAAGACTTTTCGTAGTTCACGGAATTGTTATTCGTAGGGTCGAAGTCAAACACCCTCGGCCTCACCTCCCAGACAATTTCATGAAGCAACGAAACACACGAATCGCGATTGTCCACGACAACATCAACAGAAGAAGAGGAAACCGATGTGACGAAATCAGAAACCGAAGGGAAATAAGGAGTGAGGTGAACTCCGACAGCGAGAGTGATGAAAAGTGCGCCACTGAAGAAGAGAACCTTGTTGCGACTCAAGTGCCACCCCGCCATACCCATAGGCACAAAGAGAACCACGCACGCCGCTAACAACCCCAACTGCACCGCACCTAACATCGCCCGCTTTATTGTTCCCAGATCCCTCTGAAACTCACATATGGGGTTTTGTTTTTTTGGAATGACCCGTGAAGGGGAAACCTGAGATCTGAGGAAAAAACAAAACTTTTCTCCGACTTCGGAAAAGTGTCGGAGAGAAAGTTGGTGGGGGGTTGTGAGTGGCTTGGGATTGAAGAATTTGAAGGATATATTTTGATGGGAACGTGATAACAGCAGCAGAAGCTAGATTCAATTGGAGAAGGAGTAAAATCTGAACACGGGTAATTGAAATTGAAATTGCTCACATACAACAACAACAACTACACGGTTCCGTCGGATTCAAAAACTGGTGCCAATGATTGTGTGTGTTGGGTACCATTTTGCTTGAATCTGGATTTTGCGTCCACTAGTGCGGTTTTTTGTTTTTTTTTTTTTTTGGATTTATAGGTTTGTTTTGTTTTACATTGCAGGTGCCACTGCCACTGCAACGAGAATAAAAACATTTCTCAAGCATGTAATATGAATTGTAATTTAATTTTTATTTTTATATGCACTAATATATCATTATTATCAAAATTAACAAATGTATGGTATATATAAAAATTAACAATTTTCCCATTATTAAGCACATGTTAGACATTAAAAGCTTGACATAAGAAAATCAAGAAAGTATGTTGTTGGTTAACATGAAGTTAGCTCATGTATGATATAGTTTAAGATGCGTTTTTAATTATTTATTGATGTTTTTATTTAAAATATTTCTTTTTGTAATTAATTCGTAGCTAATCACTTAGTTTGAAAGGATTGTGTAACAAGACATTACATAATTGAAATTAAAATAATTATCAAATGATTGCACAGTACTGATGAAATGATTATTATTTTTATTAAAAAAATAGAAATTAAAATAACTTTCCAAATGCTGATTTGGATAGCAAACATGTCTCATAACCTGTTATGAAATATAAGTAGAAAGACACTGTTAACTGATATAGGATACACTAAAATACTGTAAATAAATCGTACATCTCAAAAAGCAAAAGAGTAACATGTAAGAATAATCAAAGAAAAATTATTAGCAACAGCATTTGAAAGAATTTTCTTTTTTTATATAAGTCATTTTTGAATTTTATGAGTAGATTATTAGAATTTTGTAAAGATTAACTCTCATCATGTTTATTTTAAGTTTGTATGTTATTTTATGTTGAAATTTATATTTTAATTAACGAATTTTTAGTAATATTTTTTTTAGTTTCATACATTTTTATATTTATTTATAATAAACTATTCTATTAAAAAATTTAATTTTTTAAATTTGTGAATATAAATTTAAAATATAATTTAATTTAACATTTATATATTAGTTAAAAAGAAAATATTTGAAGAGTAATTACAATAAATAAGATAATTTAAATATATTATAATTATAATAATAAAAAAATTGTAATAAAATATTATAATTATGATATTTTCTTGTAATAAAATTATTATAATTATTATAATAAAATTATTTAACATTTTTTTCTTGTAAAGCATTGGTCCCACCAATAAATACATATACTACTTTAGGGAAGAATATCAGCACTTAGAATTTGGTTTTTATGGAACCAAAATTTGAGTTGTTATTTTATTTTTATTTTCAATTTTTTTTTAGCAAAGTTGAGAACAAACAAAAATGTTATATGTATATATATATATATAATATGAAATAATATCTATATATTGAGAGATAAGATTATTTATCCACTTATTATTTACAAAATCCAATTTTAAATATAAATATTTCAATAATAAATTAGTAGTATTAACCGTCTATTTTAATACATTAATACAATAGATTTGTAGCATCATATTTGTTAAATATTAAAGTTTTCGAATAACTAATAAAATAGTATTTTGATAATAAATATTGTAAAAAATGTAAATTGTAGCGATTTTATTTAATACTTTCATTACATTGTATAAAAACATGCACCACACATAATACTATATAAATATATTTGTAGTCTTTTTGGAATTTAAAAAAAAAAAGAAATATTTAAATCTTAAAAGGAGTTAACTAAATATACACTACAAGAATTTTTGTAGTTATTGATGAATTTTTATTGATGACCATAATTTAATTAGTAAACTCAAATTTATCATTAGAATTTAAATTACTAATGAAGAGTGGTGGATCTTGACCAGTAAGTTGGGAAAACCAAAATAATATACTCAAAATTTATATTTTTAATTATTTTCACTAATACAATAATAATTAATACATAATTTAGTATAACGTAATTAGAAAACAAATCACATATATCAAAAGTATTGTTATTTCAAATTATTGAACTCATCAATAATTAAACCATAACTAAAATTTTCAATTATTTTTTTTTTCAACTTAAATATGAAAATCTTTCCAAAGAATTAATACGAAATTTCTCACCTTTAATTTGTTGAACATTAAGAAAATACTCATCTGGTTGAACGATATAATCATTAGTATTATGTTTCATAATATGTAAAGAAGTTGAATTTGTCTTATTTTCATTTACACAAATAGTTTCCCTTTTATCACTTCAGACATGAATATATTATTTATCACAATCTAATCCAAAATTGAGAGTTCCTAAAAAATTTCAAAATAAAAAAATAAGTTATCACAATTTAATAAAAATTTGAGAGTTCCTAACAAATAATATATGATAATCAAGCAACAATTAAAAGTCGGTTATGAAACAACACACAGTACACTAACTATTAAAAATATGCTAACTATTAAACAAATATTTTAGGATCAAGTAAGATGGCGGAATTACCTTTTATTTTTCTTCAACAATAGAAGATAACAAATGAAACAAACGAAAGAAAAAATAACGAGTTTTTGTCCAATTGTTTTTTCTTTTAACAAATAAAAAGAACATGTGTGAGGGTGAGAGAAAACTCAAAAAGACAATAAAAAAATATATCTTAATAAATATTTTTAATCTTTATTATATTTGATTTTATATTTTATTATTCATTTTTATTAAATGTTATGCTTTATAAAAAAAATAAAAAGACACATAATTTAATAACCATCAATTTTGAATATATATTGCATATAATTTAAAATATTTGAAAAAAAAATTAAAATTTCTAAATTACATATAATATAAAAAAATTAAAAAAGGGGGGGCCATGGCATGACCATCCCTTTCCCTTTAGAATCTCTACCATTGCTGATGAATACTCTTGTTGATAATTATTCTATTGGTAATATTTGTAGTTAAGATTTGTCAGTAACTTATAATTTATATTATTGACAAATATTTCCATTAGTAATATATTTAATGGTCAATTTTGTCAATAATTTATAATTTTTATTATCAACAGATTTTTTCATCAATAAATAGCTAGGTAATATGAGCGATAAATTTTCCGTTAAGTTTGATAAGATTTTTTTATATATTAATGGGAAATGAGTGGAAAGAAAAAAAGAAAAAAAATTAAATGAACGAGTGTGAGGAAGAAGAGGATAAGGAGAAATAGGAAGAGGAAAAGGAGGAGGCACATAACGGTAGTGCATGGTGATTCGAAGACTGTGGTGTCGAAGTTGGAAGAGGATAAGGCACAACGACAGTAACACAGTAACGACTAAGAGATGGTGACATTTGTAGTTGGAAGTATAGGAGGAAGAGGAGAAAGAAGATGAATAGGAATATGAGGACGAGGAGCTGGAGGCGACGGTGGAGGTGTAAGGAGGAGGAGAGGGAAAGGTAGAAGAAAAAAAAAAAGGAACAATAGGGGGACAAAGAATACCTCAACGATTAAAATTTGTCGATTATCACCAACAAATATTTACTAACGAATTTGTGGTTGTCGATAATTATCGATGGATTTCGTGATTCATCGCCAAAATTTATTGACAATCTCTCTTAATGAGTGGTGGCTTGTCCAACAAGTACATTGTCTGACAAGTATCGCCTGCTTTACTCATAGATTGATAAATAAACCAGCTTGGTATTATTGGCTAAAACAATTCATTTTCTCTTATTTACAAATCACAAAAAGGCATGACCAAATTTTAAAATCGGTCATCTTATGTCAAATAATTACAATTACAAACTACTATACATGTCCTATTGTTTATAACTTTTTCTACATAATTGTGGAAACCTCGCAGACATATCAATTGATCCTTTTGGTCTACTTGGGTGTTTATTTCAAATAAACCAACTAACTCAATTGATATATCTTAAGGATCTATACTTATACACTAGTTTAAACAGTCATACAACATTACATAATACATTCCAACTCTAGTACTCCTAATTCAACAATTCACTATTTTTTATCATAAATAAAGTATTTCAAAATCAAATAAGCAACCTATGACCACATATTTTTTGCAACTAGTTTCATTTAAAAAAAAAGTAGAAAAACAAATGAAATTTTCTTACTTAAAGTTGATTATCTACTCAACTCTGCTCCAAAGTCTAAACTTTCACAAGATATCCTATTTACACAATGAAAACTCATATCAATTATCTAATCACATCTTAATTACCACAAAACGACAGATATTCATCTTGAACTCTCTCGTGCAACTACAAAACATACCACAAACATGTAAAAATTAAGAATGACTAAAGAATAAAACAAAAGATGAACTTGGTGTAATCATAAATGTGTTTAGGTATAACGGTTCTACTTTAAGCCACGACTTCTATGATAGTCTTTGACTTTTTAATAATAAAATAATAAAGTGTTTTATATAATTTATTATTTTTTATATCTTTTTTATATATTTATATATATATATAAAATATATATATATATATATATATATATATATATATATATATATAATCTATAAACAAAATATAACTTTGATAATTGTAAGGAATTTATCTTATTAATAAAAAAAAAAATACTAAAATAAAAAAGAAGAAGCTAAAGTGCAGAGGAAGAAACTTAATAAGATCTGAAATACAATCAAATATAAAATTATATAAAATACTTATAAAGAGAAATGAAACAAAAAATATAACCTTAAATTAAAAGAAATTTTATTTAATTATTCATATATATATATATATTACCTAATTTAATTGATACCTTTATTTACATAGTTAATTTTTAGATTGATTATGATGATTACAGATTTAGGATTTTAATTTGTTTTGGTCCTCATTTGTTTTTTATTTAATGGAGTCCATGCAATTTTTTTAATTCAACTGAGTCTCTATTAAAAAAAACTCAATTTTATATTAAATTCATATTAATGTCGTGTGAAAATCTGGATCATCAACCCTTTTAATTTATATATATTTTTTCTCCTTTCACCTTCCTCAAGCTCCACCTATCTTCTTCCATCTCTCAATTACAAGTATTGGAATAAAATTGTTGAACTCAACCGCTTGGGGCTTTTATGGTTTATGGTTTTTGGATGCTAACCTGAAGGTGGTAGGAGGTGGATGAAGGTGATAAGAAGTTAAAGAATGCAGATAAAGCAAGAAAATCCAGAAAAATCATATGATATTAAGATTGGAGACGACCCAAACTTTTACATGTAACACTTTTCAAATGACAAAAATACTCAATTAAGTAAAAAAAAATCTCATACTCAATTAAGTAAAAACCAAATACAGAAATTAAAACATAAATATAGACATTAAATTATTAGTTAAACGTTAATTTGTTATGGTTATATCTTGTTTGAGAAAATTATCAATGATCTTATAAATTCATATATTTAAACTCCAAACTTAATATTATTTATATACATGAAAAGTATTTATTACACTAAAACTTCTTGTCAAATTAACTAATAAAATAGACGATAAATATAAAATGGTATAAAAAAATACAACTACTTAATTTAATTATATAACTGAAAGTTATGTTTTCAACAAAAAAAAATTATTATGTAATTATAATTTTATATTTTTTAAATAATTAATTTTTTGTTTAATTTTTTACACTTTTATTTATTTTTAAAAATTGTACATATTTTTAAATGAGTTGAATATATTCTTTCTAATTTTTATTGTCTATAATTTTCACATTGCATTATGTAGTACTTCAATTTAAAATGTTGGTTTTTTTATTTATTGAATTTGAGATGTGTAAAAAAAATAATATAAAAACAACACACTAATTATTAAAAATAATGTGATAATTATTTATATTTATGAGATTAAAATATTTTAGTATATGTCAAATGAAATTAAAAATAATAAAAAGATATACAAAGGTTAATAATAAAAATAAATAAAAAATTAATCAATTTGTTTACATAGTTTATGAATTATAAAGTGTATCTTAAAATTTATAATTTAATTAAATTTTTTATAACTTAAAAGTTAAAAACTCATAAAATGAAAATATTGTTAATTATTTACTAAAAAAATTTGTTTACTCATCAAACTAATTAATTTATGGGTTAAATATTTATTTGGTCCTGAACTTTCAGTAAATTTTGGAATTAGTCTATTTTAAAATTTTGGACCAATTTAATCTTTCATCCTTCGAAATACGTGGATTTAGTCTTCTTAATCAAAATTTATTAGGTTTATTTGATGTTTCATACGCATTTTAAGATTGTATTTGAGTTTTTTTATATTGTTTGACACATTTTTGCTTTAATGTTAAATTAAATACTATTATGAAGTGCTTGAAATATCAAATAAACTTAACAATATTTGATTAAAACGACCAAATCTACGTATCTCAAAAAGATGAAAGACTAAATTGGTTCAAAGTTTTGAAATGGAACAAAAACATATTTAACCCTTAATTTATTATTCAAATAAGCTAGTAAGAAAGTGACTCTTTGTCATTTTATTATCATCATTTTACTATATAGTATTTCTCACGTATTTTATTATTTCTTTAGATTTACGCATTTTACCGATTTGTTAATTGTGTAACAAAAGGACGAGATATGGTATAAAACTACGTGGTGTTATTGTAATTTTTACAAAAATAACGTGTATTTATCACTTAACATGGGTAAAAGTAAAAGAATATGATAATAAAATGTATGGAAAAAATTTATAATGATAATATGTACAATTTATATTGAAAATTTAACAGTTAAACATATGAAAAAAAGACTTAAATGAAAGAAATTCGAAAAATACTATAGATAAGAAAATGTACTCTAAATATATATTTTTCCTTTATGCACATAACATAAGTAAATGGAATTAGAAATATAACACATGCAATTTATTAAAACTAAAACAAAGATGTTTAAATATAAGAATAGGAAATACGTTCAACAATGACTAAATTCATACGTATTTTACTCTCTGAAGTTTAGAACTTCGACTGTATTAACGAGACTCAGTTGCCACATTTATTTATCGTATTTCATAATGTTTATTTAAAAATTTAATATTTTTAATGTAATTTTAAAAAGTGAAAATAAAGAAATTTATTATAAATAATAAATTGTAATTAGATAATAATGTGAAGTTAAGATGTAGTTTAAAAAAAAATCCGAAAGCAGTGAGAAAACAAATTAAGCAACGTGAGCGATTTGATGAAAGTGGGAGAAGAAGTGGAGCGAATGAAGTTGAATGAAGTTAAAAGTGAAGAGAGAGTGAGAGAGAAATAGAAAGAGATCTGAAAGAGATGAGCTCGGCGCAGAAGCAGGTGTGGGAAGGGGCCATTCCGCTGCAGATTCACCTTCACGAATCTGAAGTCACCACTCTCCCTCCTCCTCCACCAGCTCTCGTATTCTTCTCGCGCCACACTGTTCCTTTTTTTTTTTTTCCGTAGGGTTTTTCATCATCGCACTCAATTAATCGCTTTGTTTCCATTTCGTTTTCGTTTTCAGGTGTTGGCTCCTCGGATAGGGTACTTGCCTCTGTTGATCTCGCTCGTGAAGCCTCACTTCAGCAGCACGCTTCCCCCTGGACTTGACACCGTTTGGTTTGACTATAAAGGCCTACCTCTCAAGTGGTGCGATTGCAAATTCAATACAATGCATTCTCTTGTTGTTGTTTTTTGAATTCTCGCATTACACTGATTGTTTTGTTTTTTTTTATGCCTTGTGCAGGTATATACCGACCGGTGTTCTTTTTGATCTTCTGTGCGTGGAGCCGGAGAGACCGTGGAATTTGACGGTAATTACTTTCTGATTTTGTTTTGGTTTTCTGTTTAGTCAATTTGACCTACCATGTTCTGTTGGAATTACATATTGTTTCCTCTGTTTAGATTGTTCGGTAGGAATTGGCTCATTTAGATTTTAATTGCAGGAAGCAAGTTTAACACGAGAGTTTAATTTTTAGTGGCCATGTACTCCTAGGTTAAAATCGTTGTCGGTATGACTTTGAGGTCGTTGTTGTAAAATTTATTAAACTTATCTTGTATGACGATGGTTTGTGATTGGATGACATTTATTTTCTCTTAAGTAAAGCGTTTGTAGTTCATTTCATATTTTGAATAGAGTTTAATTCGTAGGTTGCTGTTAGTGTATTTTTTTTCTTTTTTGAAAAAGACTAGCATCCTTTAGGAACTCGTGTTGCTGCCTCATCATATTAATAATTGGGATGATGTGACGATACAGGAAATCCTACTGGATTTCCACTTCATCTCTACCTGCTTGGTGGTGTTTGTTATTGAAGAAACTAAGAAAGAGCCTGAACTAGGGGAAGCAAATAAAATTAGGAGTGCTTAAATAAATTAGGATTGATTTACTACTAACATTTTAGTGGCCCTTTTAGAAGTCATCTTTCCACATGTGCAGCTATATTTGATCTTAATCTCTGAACCCTCTGATCGATTTATAGGTACACTTTAGAGGATATCCAAGTAATATACTGCTTCCTTGTGAAGGTGAAGACAGTGTAAAGTGGAGCTTTATTAACTCACTGAAAGAGGTCAGTTATGTGATATTTGCTTTGTGGTGCTTGCCTTTGTTGTACTTGTTTGATTTATAACATGATGCATTTCGTGCTATTTTGATTGATCACGTCTGACTCATATTATATTTGGTTATATGAAGCTTTAAACAGATCTTAACCTAGTCTGGGACATGGTTTATTGGTATAGGATAGTAAGGAAAATATTGGAACTTTATTAACATGAAAACTTGTTGAGGATTTATTAAGGTAATGGTGGTTTTTTGGTGGATTGGTATGATGCTTATGGGCCAAGTTAGTGTGTTGTTTAACTGCTATAAAATGTGCATTAATGATAAAAGTTAATGGATTGATATGGATTTCTGGAATATCTTAGATAAAACCTACTGCTGCTTTCAAATAAGGAGTTCTCGAATCGAAGCTATGATGTTTTCAGTTCCTCCCACACCTTGGAACAACTAATATTATTAACTACTACTCAATATGCATTTATGATAAAATTAGAAATGTTATAGTAAGGGAAGAGATCTTTGAGCTCAGTTTTAGGTCAAAATAGGTATTTTTGTAATAATATGCTAAGGTGATGGCAATCCAGAAGATAAAATCTGAATAAGATGTATTTTATTGAAATGAAGAGAGCTCAAGGGCTATTGTAGACGTAGAAAAAGGAAACCAGAGCCTAAGCTCTTCAGAGAGAATATTCTCTTCCCTGCAAAATACTTAATAAACTATGATTTCCCACAACAGACCCCCTATTATTCTCTCTCCTTACTATATTTTCCTTTTATCACATGATCCCCCATCCCCCTCTACTTTCAACCTCAGCTAACTGGCTCTCCAAGGCCCTTCTTATTCCTTCTAGAATAAAACCAGCATATTGTGTGCCTTTTCTGACTATCTACAACTTACTTATTTCGCATGCTAATAAAGTCACTGGCTATTTTTTGCTGCCAAACCTTAATCTCGAAGTTAGACTAGAATCCAAAAGAAGCAGCAGTTATTCCAGCTAAAATTTAAGTGTAGGATTCTTGGTAGGGAAGTGGGATACTGCATTCGTTCAACTTTAAGTCCCCAAAACTTGTTATTTGTGTCCCATCGGCAATGCATGTGAGATGTTAAATTTTCGTAGCCACTACCTGAATTCTAATTTTGCTGCAGGCTGCATATGTAATAAATGGGAATAGCAAAAATGTCATGAACATGTCTCAACCTGATCAGGTGGAGCTCTGGGACTCTGTTTTAAAAGGTACTGTTGTTAATTACCTAAGGTATTCTGTTTCTCTTTGGGATTCCCATGTGTGATTTATATTCTACCTGTAAAATGTTGGGAACTTTTAGTTATTTCAATCAAATAGATTGTTAGCATGTGAATGCTAAGAAAAATAGGATAAATTTAAAATGTAGTACCTGAGTTCTTTTGTTACTGATTGTTAATTGTTGGGAATAGAGAGAGAGAGAAAGAGCGAGACTTTATTTGCAATTCTTTTCTGGTTCTCACTTTGATTAAGAACCAGATGAGAGAGAATATGATATAAATAATATATAAATATAAATACTATTTCCTGCTCGTTAAATGTTTCTTTACATTTATGATCCAGTTCCTGTTATAGATATAGAGATATAGTGCAGTTATCTTTAAAGTAGTGTGACTGTTGAGTGACTGACCTACTCTTGTTTGTGTGCTGGTAGTGCTGTTTAAGAGGCCCCATAGTTATTTTGGTGTCAATTCGATATGATTTTAGCAAGGTTGTTGATAAATTTCTATTGTGAAGTTTGTCCCGGCAAAAAGCTTCATATTCATTTTATATTTAGTCAACATAAAGGCATATTGGTTATTTTTAATAGCCTGACCCTACCAATGGATGGCCCTTCGTTTTTCTTCTGGTGGTGAATGAGGCAATGCAAGCTAAGCTTTGTAATTTTTAGGAATCTAATTAAGGTCACAAATGTAATCTGTGTTGGATTAAGATTGAACCTGAGGTTATCATTTATCAAGCTTGAGGTTGGTTTGTTTGGGATAGCCAAGGGTTTTTCAATGAAGCTTGGTTTACTTGTTTTCTTTTTTCAGCAAAAGGTTTCACTTGTGAATAGGACAAACTCGGATACCTCATCTAAAACATTATGAGTGTGTGATGCACATTGAATTACAGTTCAAGTTTTCATTTTGTCTAGTGTTCGGTGATTGATGTACAACATTGGGAATTTGTTCTTGTGTTGTTCTATGCATATAAGTATTAGAAAGGACAGTGTTAATTTAAATATACACAAGTGCTATATAGTGTTTATTTTCCATTATGAAAAGGCACAATATATTTTATAATTATTTTAAGAGTTATCATTTAATTATTTATTATGTTCTATAGAGAAGTCTTATTAACACACTTTCTCGTACATTCTTACTAGCAGTTTCCTTGTAATTGTAACATGTTGAAATCTGCAACAATTAGCAGAGCTTCATTAAATAAGATGTGGATCCGCAAAATTTTGACCAATGAGAGAGTGTATTCCTAGCATTTATTCTTGTACAATATTAAAAGTACATTATAATTTGATAACTTTCTTAGAATTACAGTGAATGCTGATATAATTGTCACATTATTCTGATACGTGGTAAAAAATGAGCAAGGGAACATTGTTGAATGTTTTGAGTGTTCATCCGTCATTTTTGCAGTTGCACTTGTGTTTTGGTTGGTTATCAGTGTGGAAGTGGATGGGGTGGGTTACAACATTAAGGAAAAAGGGATAATTTAATCTCTTTACCTTCTGTCCAGTATTTCAGCTTTTCTCTTGTTTAAAATTAAACCACGAGACAAGCCTTTTTGTGCTGTTCTCTCCTTTTAGCAAATCAAACATGTTCTATCTTTATTGGCACACAAACAGTCATAAAGATTAAACATGTAATTTTTTTCTCAAGGATATTTTCCAGAGTAGAAATAGTTGTTTGATTACCTTGGTTATTTTATCCCTCTGTTTTTATTTTGGGCAATAAAAATATTTAAGACGTAGTTGAACATACACTTCCAAAAACTAGTTGCAATTTTGCAATGTATAACCAATCTCAAATTTGAATGAATGCTATTCTACCCTAAGATTCATAAAAGATAGGATAGTCAAAGTGTAGTGTAACATTAAAGTGCAGAAAGGAACAAGGGTTCCATCTGCCATTGGTAATTTATGGAGATTTTGTTTTGTTGCCCTTTGATCTTAGACTTGTGTCAACAGTCGGTACTCATTTGCATTGCAGGTAATTTAGAAACTTACCGGCGGGTGGCATCTAAGCTTAAGCTTGGAACCTCTGAAGATGAATATACGGAAAATGTTAGTTCAGTCTTGATTAAATCTCCACAAAGTACAGGGGATACTGATGTTACTGGACAAGTTAAGACTGGTGAGCAACATGAACTAGTTTGTGTGCCAATTTGGATTGCTGTGTTTTTTCCTCTTCTTTTATGGAAGATTTCATGTCTACACCCTCCATTCTTTTTGATAATATTTCCTTGTTTTTCTATAAATTCCTGGTGGATCTTCTAAACATTTACAAGTGGATTAAACTAATTCTGATTGCCTTATGGGCTCTCAACATACCCTTTTAAAAACGATATCTGTATGGTGTGATCATATGTAAAGATTGAGAGCTATCACTTAGGCTACTTGTTTTAGTTGTGATAGATATGGTATTGTGTACAAAAGAAGGGGAAAACACACAGTTGAAACAGTCAGAAACACTTAGAAATTATAACTGTAACAGGCCTATATAAGTCTGTTACGGGTTTAGGTGTATTTTTTAGTCTGTTTCTGTTTAGAAATTTGTTGGGAAGGGCTGAGAAAGGTCTCTCAGAATACCACATTGGTATCTCTTGTAAATCTACGTTGTTTTCTGGGTTATTCTTCCTGTCACTCTGATAGGAAAATAGCTTGTGTGCAATAAAGAATCAATTAGAGCGTTGTGGAATATATCAGTTCTATCAACTTGATTCTTTCTTATTTTTATCTTTACTTTCTAATTGTACTTAAAACTGTAATACTGCATAATTATCTATTTGTTGAATATGAACACGTGTACCAATGCCTCTTGATAAACTTTTTTTGTGGTTAACATCTACTGTCTTTTGTAGGTAGGATTCCTGTCCGTTTATATCTTTGGACAGTCACTGAGGAGTTTGATGATTTTGAAGATGCTCCTCAAATTGATAATTGGGACAAAGTCTCATATATCAATCGTCCTGTTGAGCTTTATAAAGAAGATGGTAAGTCGTGTCTTATAGATAATCCTCCTTTGTAACTTCTAAATTGATTGTTTTCTATGATTTTTCTTCCTTTTTTCTTGTATGGAGATGATCATCATGTTTCCAATAGGGCTGATGGTGTCGGGGCAAAATCAGCTACAGTTTTCTGAAGGATGGAGTAGTGGGCAATGGGGAAAGGAAAACAGTTATGTTAGAGAGAAAAAAAAAGTAAAAAACACATAAAAGCTAAATAAATAAACCTAGTATTTTATATCAGGAGCTATAACAAAATATTAAATATTTCCTTTTAGGAAAATATAATCAATCACTAAGGGCAATTTATCAGTACTGCGACTAAGGCTCAAACTTAAATATGTATGGACTAAAATGAAAAAGAATAGAGAACCACAGCTGAGGATTAGCCCGCATGTTGTGTCCTGAGAACTTACGGAAAATATCATGAATTAAGCTAATATTATATTCTCTTAAAAGATAACTTGTGAAAGGGAAAGCGAAGAGAAGATAATAAAATTCAAATCTCAGGTTCCTCGATTATCAATTCAAACAATCCCCGACCCTGATAACAAACTATCTTGTATCTCAGGTTAATGGAAGAAACATGTTTACAATTATTGTATTTGTTAGCCAAGTACTGCAAACACAACTTACATCCACACAAACTTCTTTCTTTTTGCAACCAAAACAGTTCATGATTTAATAAAATCTGTCAATTATTTATTGTCCAAGTAGCAGAAGTGGTAAAGCTCCTCTCTTGCTAGAGGCATATGAACCTCTGAAGTGCTTGACACCAGTATTGATTGAGTGCCAGAGGCTACATTACATTTTTTGAAGTAAATTGCTAATTTTCGGAAAAAATATGAATAATTTGCGTAATTACAAGATTAGGCTCTAAATTGGTGCATTGAGGTTTATTGCCCACTTTAGAGAAAGGGATATTCACCAGTAGACAAATGATGCGTACATAGTTAAAAATTTTGTCCATCGGAATGTCTAAAAACATACTTAAATACTTTTGTTGACATTATATATTGCTAAAGAGATTTCTCTCTTGAGGAGAATGCACACTGGCCGTAAACATGCGCCAGTTAGAAAGTTTGGATACAATGTGGGATAAGAAAATAGTATGACATGACAACCTTTAACTATCATAAGATGCCATATTATGTAACATAGCATACAATATATATGTTGTATACATTTATCATAGGAACGCAGATCTTATGTCATGGATGTAACGTGACATGCACATGATGTAACGTAATATACACTAATTACAAGAACACATCTCTTGCTAAACGGTTGATTGCATTTTTGGATCCTTTGTAATGATTAATGATTTTGGTCTGCTAATAATTTCTTGTCCTTCTTAATACCCTCCGGTTCATATTTTTCTACTCTAATATTTGATGGTTTTGGACAAATCTGGGTTATAAAATTATTTGAAAGATTCAAAAGTCAATAATTTTATGAAATCTGAAAGATTTTTTAAAATGTGATATCAGGGTTTCAAAAAGCGAGGAAGTTTGGGATTTTCTTATATTGGGTGATATATGATAGTTTTATTGGTCAGTTTTTGTGTAGTTAGTTGTGATATTTTCATCTATAAATATTATAAAAATTCAAAACATGAAATTAAAAAATTGTAAAATGCCAGCCAGTTGTATTCAGAGTGTCTAAATGTCTCTCATGGTGTGCCTACTATTGAAGTGTCCGTGCATCCTTTACCATTCTTCTGTCTCTGCTTAAATTGATTGCAACTAATCGAAATTGTTAATTTATTGATAGGATGATCTTTACTTTTCTGCAATTTAACTGATATATTTGTCTTTTATGTCTGTTGCGTGCAGGTAAATACTTTAGTTTAAATGATGCGGTTAAAAGAATATTACCTGAGTATTTTCTGGAGAATTCCTTTGTAATTGAAGGAGATACAAACATTAACCAAAGTGGAGAAGAGGGAGAAAGATCATCTGATCCCGGGTCATCTTGCAACGCAGCTGAGATTGCTGAAATCAAATTTGTTCGTATTCAAGGGATAGAACCAATTTTAGATATACCTTTTTCTTGGGTTGTCAACAACTTGATAAATCCCGAGTATTTTCTTCATATGTGCGTATGCTTAAAAGTTAAGGCCAATGCTGTGCAATAGGGATAAATTTAGTTTTGTTGGGCATACATTTACTAGGAAAAAAAAATCAGAAGGTGCAATTTTTTTTGTATATAAAATGTACAAAACGGTTTCATATCATATTCATTTCATAATTCGATTGCTATTTTCCAGTGCAAAGTGTAGTAATTGTTGACAGATCGATGATTTTTTTAACTCCATTTAATGGTAATGTTTCCCTGCAAAATTGGCTGTTTCAGTTCTTGTATTTTGCTTTCTGTCGGTGAGAAAGGTGTTTGCACAAAATTTTGGTTCGTCCACATTTCCTGTAGTTAAGCAAAGTATGCCTTTATTTTTGAACTGTTGGTCAATCAATTATGCAAAGAGAAATGCTAACAACAATAGTCTTTATCACTATCAACTATTTTGTGTCATTGATTGAATTTGACATGGCCAAGATTAAAGCCTTTACAATATTTGGTTGAACAGACGGTTTTAGTGTGGGTAATAGAACGAGTGGAGCTTAGTTGTGTGAGAGGTTTATCCGTTGTTATTTTTAATGCTGAAAATAATTCATGGAAACTTTAATATTTAACCAGCACCAAATAATATAGTTAGTTTCCATTTACCTTCAAAATTCTAAGAATGAAAATAAGTCGCAGGTTGAGGATACATCACAGTTTGGATTCATCATCAATACTAAATTCAGGCTAAGTTTATTTCCGGTTGTTCAATTTTTAAGTTGATCTTCTGTAGTTTCTATAATATTTTAAAAATACTTTATTTAGTCTTTTGAAGCAAACACCGTTAAAAATTATGCTTAGTTGATTAATGAATAAAAAATTACTTAAGCTGTGTTTTATTTTTATTCTATGTTTTTATTATAATCCCTCTTATATATTCGTGGAATTAGAGGTGCGCGGTGAATATCCACACTTTTAATTATGCTCTCTTATAATTTTATATATATATATATATGATTTTATTTGTTACGTAAAAATAAATTAATTCAATATATTATTTATTATATATTTTAATAAAGCTATATTGTAATAAAAAATTAATTATATAAAATGAAACATTATATGCATTTATAATTTAGTTATACCTATTCTTAATCATATGGGTAATTATTTTTTAATACATGGAATAATTTATTCTCAATAGTTAGTTACTTTTTCTGTGTTCCACTATTATTCTTTTGGTGTCTTTTTAAAATTTGTATTGTAATTTAAAAATATATAAAATAGAAAAATAATATGTGTACATCAAGAGAGATCTTTAGGATATGAGTAGTTTTTTTTTCTCAAATGTATTTTTTTTTTCTTAATAGATTAGTTATTTTCTTCATCCCATTATAACTTTTTTTTGTTTGTTGACTTTATAAATTCTATATATTAATGTAAAAATATCATTAAAGAAAAAGTAGGCTAATAATTAATATACACCAAATGAGAATCCAAATTAATTGTCAAATTTATTAATAATATCTTATGTAAACGAGTAGTTGAAACTATTATCTTTATACCCATATAATATTTCTGAAAAGCAATAAAATAATATACTAATTATTATATTAATTGTTTAATTTTAAAAATTTGGAGAACTAAGCCTACCTTTAAATTTTATAGAGACTAAAGTTACATATTTGTGGAAGTATATGAAACAAAATGGATTTAAGCCTTTTAAGTTACAAAAATTATATAACTACTTAACCTTCTGCCGGCCGTTTGATACTAACGTCCATTCCCACACCACGCCAAATTTCAGTGTCCTCTGCACTAAAGGCTGTTGAAACCAAAACACACAAATTTACAGTTACAAGATTGTAGAAACATTGTGAGGTACGAAGCTAAGAACATTGTGAGGTACGAAGCTAAGAACATTGTAGGCGTTGTGTACATTCCAAAGATTTCCTCCAATCTAATTGTTCACTATAAATTTAACACTTACCTCACATTTTCTAGTCATCCCAGAACGGATAACTTTCGAAAGAAAGTAAAGAAATCATATTTGTAGAGGATAACATGTCAAAGGGTGACAAGGTTGAGGTTTTGGACTTTTGGGCTAGCCCATTTTGTGGTAGAGTGAAAATTGCTTTGGAAGAGAAAGGGGTGAACCATGTACACAGTGAAGAGGATTTGTTTGGCGCAAAGAGTGAACTTCTTCTCAAGTCAAATCCCATTCATCAAAAAGTTCCTGTGCTCTTGCACAACGGCAAACCCATTTCTGAGTCTGCTATCATAGTTAGCTACATTGATGAAGTCTGGTCTTCCAAATCCCTGCTTCCATCTTCTGCTTATGATCGTGCCCAAGCCAGATTCTGGACTGATTATATCGACAAAAAGGTTAGTTGCCTCATTCTTAATAACAAATTAAATACTTTATGTTTTACACATGTTTAAGATTCATGTAGACCGTAGATAAGGTAAATTTATAACATAAAAGTATATAAGTGGATGCAAATTTTATCTTACAAGTTAGTTTTGTGGGGTTGAGTTAGACTTAAAGATCACTTCTTAACATGGTATCATATTCATGAATTAAAATTTATCCTAATAAGATTTGTTATTTGTTGGATCTATCTCACCACCTGTTATCAAGATCACTGTTAGACTATTTATTAAAATATAATTTTACGTAATATATAAATATGTGCAAATCTTATTTTACAAAATAATTAAGTAGGATTTAATTAAGGAGCTTTGCCTGCTCCTTAGTAACACAGTTTATTATTTTACTGAATCTCTAAACTTTAATGTTTAGGCATGATCAAGGCAGAGTTCTAACAATGAATGATTTTTTTTTATTAATATAGCTGTCAAGATAGGTACTATAAAAAGGAAATAGTTTTACTGTTCATAGTACTTTATAATTAGATGATAGTACGCTGTCAAGGCTAATCTATATGTTATTTACTCTTATTTCAAGTCTAAAACATTTTGACCAGTAACGGTTTAGTTTTGAAATTTCTATATATTTTAAGTTAATGCTCAATATCTTGTGCTTAAGATGATGTGGTTCGTGGATTTGGTTACTTTGAAAAGTAGAATATACTTGGACAGTAAAGTGATATCAATGTAACATTAACATGTCATTTGATATTTTTTTCTGCTTACATCTAAATTGTGAATGAATTGTTCTGTTTACAAGAGATTGAAACAAACCCAAAATATATGTGTACTAGTCTAGTATAGAGCTGGAGGCTAAAATTAAGAAGTAGATTTATGTGTTGATATATGATTATGGATGGTTACTTTTATGCACGGAAGGTGTTTGAAACTGGGAGGAGCATCTGGGCAAGCAATGGAGAAGAGAGAGAAGTAGGGACTAGGGACTTCATTGAAATTTTGAAGCATCTTGAGGAAGCTCTTGGGGAGAAGAACTATTTTGGTGGTGATGCCTTTGGGTATCTGGACATCATAGCCATTCCTCATTCAGCTTGGTTTTTGGCCTATGAGAAGCTTGGGGGATTCAAAGTTGCAGACCATGCACCAAAGATCTCAGCTTGGGTTAAGAGGTCTTTGCAAAGGGAATCTGTTTCCAAAGTTCTGCCAGACCCAGAGAAGGTATACCAGTTTGTTCTTCACTTCAGGAAGATGTCAGGGCTTGATTGATGAAGCATGAATGCTTGGTTTGCCTCATGGCAGTGAATGGTTCTGCCTTGTTCCTGGTTTTTCTCATTGTATTAGAATTTGCTGCTTTAGTCTTTAGCCAACTCTCTTATATGATGATGGCTTGAGTTAAAATAAGGGAAATAAAGAGTAATAATTAATAACATCTGGGTATGCTTTTCAACTGCATTGGCAATGCTAACTCATAATTTGCATAGTTAGTTTGGTAATATTGCTCCTTAAACCTATCTCTTATTAATAAAGACATTTTTTATTTTCAGTCGAGCTATAATGATATTGTAATAATATTGTTGAGAACAAGTCTTTATGAAAATATACTTACTAATATTATGAATTATTATATGAGCGGTGCATTGTACTATTTATTAATCTTTTGTCTTGTATACAAATTAAACATGACTATTATATAATTAATGAACTATATTACACATATTGTTAGGATAATCATCGCCTTCTTGAGATATTGTCCACTTTAGAGACTGGAGTTCCGTTACAATTTTGTCTTTAAAAGACGTCTCAGAAAGTAAGAATTCTTAAAAGACGTCTCAGATGGTGGAATGAGTATTTAAATTACGCTTATAAGTTCCTCGGTCAAGGGCTAGGAGAGTTTTCGCTCTCAGAATCGACACCAATGTTCCGACCACAAACTTGACAACATCATTATAATCAATCACTGCGTTCTTAAAATATTGTCTACTTTGAAGACTCAAGCTCCAATATGGTTTTGTCCTTAAAAAACGTCTTAAATGATAGAAGAAGAAAATTAAGATTAACCTTGACTTCTAAGTTATATAAAATTATTGAATGTACAGAACAAGTTAGAAAAATTATATTGAGACAATCTAAATACTCCAACAATATATTAGGTAAAATTGACATTTTACTATTTTTAAGTTTTTATGATTTTAGATTTCGTTAAAAATATATGTTTTTATCCAAAAGAGAAAGTGATTTGAATGAAATGAAATAAAAGAATCTTTAAATATCGAATTTATAATTCTAAGGAGAGTTCGACTTAGAGAATATTTTTCAACATTCAAGTCATTAAAAATTTAAAAAATATTTAAATATAATGATATAAGAGTGAATGAAAAATTAAATAAATACTTAATGTGAAATCAATATATATTTATAGATTTTTGGACATCTAAATATATGTGTGATTGTTTCCTCTGGACAGAAATATACTTAGCATTCATGCATAAATTTTTTGAAAAATTAATTAATATGAAAATAAACATGAAGAATATTTATAACAGTATATAATAATAGAAAGAAAATAAGACAACTCAATTAAGCTTATACGTTAGTTCAAATGGGTAATAGCAGTTAAAACTTGATATTGGTCGAATTAGAATAAAAGTGTTTGATATTCAAATTGACTGAAAACGTCATTCTTATTCTTCAACAATTGAAAGAAATCTAAGTCCTATTTTTTACTATGAGAAGCAGAGATTGAATTTGATGTTTTTAAAGTAAAGAGAGAGGAAAAACAAAGAAAAATGAAGTTGTTGTAAATTGGATGGGAGAGTAAGAAGAAAAAGCAAAGAAAGCATAAACTGATAAAGGAGAAAAGCACCAAATGATGCATTCATGAAAGGGAAAGCATGAGAGAGAGAGAGAATGGAAAAAGCATGAGATATCTTACAAGTCATCATGCCATGCCAAGTGGATTACTTAATCGTTCACGTGGCAAAAGCTGGTCCCACGTGGGTCCCATTTCCATTTTAATTCATTTCTTCTCCATGTGCTCAAACTACACCCAGTTTCTTCTCTACTTTTTCTTTATTTTTATTTTTAAATACAATATTGCTAATTGGAGAAACCATGTATGATCATTAACTTTTAATTTTTTTTATGTTGTTATATTGTGAATTAGCAATATTACGAAGATCATTAATTTAAAATTTATTAAATAAGATAATTCTTATTAAGTTAATTTTATAAAATTAAATTAAACTTAAAATTTATTTTTTATATAATATTAGAGTCTTCTTCACCAATTAGATAGAATTACAAATTTTAATTTTAATTAAGTGGACTACTTTGTCTTCTTCTTAAAAAGAATTTTAAATTAAGAATACTTTTCATTTTATGAATTAATTTTATAATGATGAGTTAAACTTAAATACACTTCCTAAAAAAAGGTTAAATTAAGAATATTTTTCAATGAGTTAAACTTAAACATACTTCTTAATATGTACTTAAATCATTTTTATCCTAATTTAATTAAAAATGTTGTTTGTCTCAATATACTATTTTATTTTTGTTGAGAATGAGGATTTATGATTTTTGTGTTCTCTCCCCCAACTTATTCATCAATTACTTTCTTCTTCTCTAATCTCCTCAAACTCAATGATCAAATTATTCCTTCACTCTTCAAGCATATGAGTTCACCGATAAGTTTGCTAAGTTTAAAAAATAAAGAAATAATGAGAAGTTGGGAAGAAAAAGACAAATATAACGATCACACTATTTTATTGATAAAAGAAATCACATGATAAGGTATTTAGTTAAAAAATATCTAAACAAAATATAATTTTTTTAGATAAAAACTAAATAAGAAATATCTAAATTTATAAAATATTTAAAATTTAATGGGTAAATAATAAGCCGGTTAGTTCAACAAGTATTGACGTGTTTATTTTTTAGTAAAATAAAAAAAAAAAACTACGATCTTAATACAATAATTTTCATTTTGTTAATATTGTTTGACCTCTATTAATGGTTAATATGATTGATCACTTATTTTTATTTTAACAATTCTCACATGTATTTTTTTTTTTTTAAATGTAGCATTACTAAGCAATTAACCTTGAAGGGAATCATTCGACATCTTAATTTTCCAAAACAAAAAATAAAGAATAAAAGACTCCTTTAACATTAATTGCATATTAACATTATATTTTTTTCTTTTTAATAAAACTAACAAAATTAAAATATATATAATAAATTTGTAATTTTTTTATTATACTAAAAATATATATATATTAATACTTACCATTTACCCAAAGTTAATTAAGTAAAGCTTTACTATCATATTTTCTTTTTTGATCAGCTAATGGTTTAGGCTAATTAAAAGTAATTTTAAGATAAGTTATTTTTAAAAGAATAAAAACATTATATTAACATAATTTGAAGACATGCAAGAAAGAAATGTGAAAGGTAGAACCGTTTGTTCAGTTAAGAAGAGCCGTCCTAGGTTGTCTTTTTTTCTAAGTTTCCTTCTTTGGAATACTCCTAGGGTGACATGATGCTGCTGCTATAGTAGCTAGTTGTATGTAGGTGGATAAACTTAGAATCCAAGAAAGAACAACCAAGAAGCATAGGATCAATGGGTGAAGAACAAAACAAAATCATAATTAATTAATTAGTAGATATAAACTTGATATGAAAGATAACAGGAATCCATGTATTTGATCAAAAAAACAAATAAAAAGTAGTTAAAAAAGAAAAAGAGATGAAAGGATGACACAACCCTGGGCCCATACATCAAACTTTTTTTTTCTCCGAATCTTCTCTCTCTTCAATTCTCTTTTTGTCCTCTTTATCAAAACCCCAAGCAAGCCCCACATTCCACCCATCTCTTCTTTGGATCTTCTTCTTCCTTCTTAAGGTCTCTCTCTCTCTATTATGTTTCTCATCTTTCTATCATATGCTTCTCTTCTGTTAACATGTTGCTTTTCGCTTCATTTTCTGCATGCCAGGGAATTCAAGCTTCTGCATAATCTCTATTCCAAGTTGTTCAGGATAAGTTAAGAGGAAGAAGAAGCTCCAAAGTATATATAAAAATACACAAATGGCACCTGTTTTGCCTCCTGGTTTTAGGTTCCACCCTACCGACGAAGAACTCGTTGCTTATTACCTTAAAAGGAAGATCAATGGCCGAACGATTGAGTTGGAAATCATTCCAGAAGTTGATCTCTACAAGTGTGAACCATGGGACTTACCAGGTAAAATTAATCAATTACTTACATATGCTTACTCATCTTTTACACGTAACTTATTTTCATTATATATATCTCATGCATGAATATATATATATATGCATCTCCTACTACTTTTATTTTTCTGTGAGTAGTAGGGTTTTTCTTGGAGAGATCAAAAGTTGAAATTCACGATAAGAGAAGTTTATATGAACGATCTCAATTTTTATTTTTCTTACTGATAATAATAATGAGTTTGTAAAACTTAACATAAAACACTGATTCTTAAAAAAGTGGCACGCGCTTAGACGCGATTTGCTTGTGATATTTATTCAGTATGATCAAACACATACTTGCTTTTTTGGTCAAGTATATTTTTGTACTTTATCATAAAATATCTATTGTGATATATATATATATATATATATATATATATATATATAGATATATATATATATATATATATATATATATATATATATATATATATATGGTGGAAAGGACTGTACTTAAGAATTCCAAATGAGATGGTCCCTTCACCTTTAGGGTTCCTATTGTGATGGTCAAGATTTAGTAATGAGACAATAGTAGATTCCCAAGTCAAAAAGCGTATGCTAAAGAAAAGGATTTACGTTGTATTCTACATTGTATAATATACATTTATACACTACTCCCATGCAATATATACTTTTCTTCACGTTCTCTGATAATTTCTCCCATTGCGCTTTGCTTTATTCACCACCTTAAGATTTGACGTGATGAGGACCATGAATTGTGAGAAAAATATTAAAAATAATCAACTTGTACTAGAATTTATACCGGAAGTGCTTGTGAAGATGTTGAAAAATTAAGTTTTTAAATTACAGGGAAATCATTGTTACCGGGGAAGGATTTGGAATGGTATTTCTTTAGCCCTCGTGACAGAAAATACCCAAATGGATCAAGAACAAACCGTGCAACAAAATCTGGGTATTGGAAGGCAACAGGGAAGGATAGAAAGGTAAATTCGAAGGCTCGTTCTGTGGGTATGAAGAAAACCCTAGTTTACTATCGAGGAAGAGCACCCCATGGCTCTCGCACAAATTGGGTTATGCATGAGTATCGTCTTGATGAAACAGAATGCGAAACTGCTTCAGGCTTGCAGGTAATATATTATTCATCACATCTTCATTTTTTTCTTCTGCACAATCTTATTTCATTTTCACTTTTTGATTTGGTTTTGTTTTCCTTCATTCATTGATTTTTCTCTTTTGAATATGGGAAAATGTAATTTCAGGATGCATATGCTCTTTGCCGTGTGTTGAAGAAGACTGCAGTGATTCCTCAAAAAGTTGAGGGGCACTATGTTAATGTTCCCAATGTGAATCAGATTACGAGCGATCAATCATCAAGCATTGAACTATACTCAGAAGGAAGGGGCGAAGATTTAGTAGATAGCTCTAATTATTTTATGTCTGTGGATACTTGTTCACCCCACAATGTTGGAACTGAGACTCCTCTCACTATCAGTGGTGGAATGATAAGGGATCATGAAAAATGGTCACACTTTTCATCACAAGATCAAATATTTAGTCTTCCAACTTCTTCGTATCCTAATTTTGGAGCCATAGCATACCCTCCATCCAAGGTATGTTCTCTTAAAACTTTCTTTACAAATATGCTACAAGAAGTTGAACTTTAAATCTAATTCAACTCTATCAAACCAGTTTTTTAAATGAGATTTACATTTACATTTTTATGTTATAAAATTATCTTATCTCTAGTCGACATTAAACTTTCAATAATATCTGTATATAAGCATGAGCTGATTTATTATTTACAGGTGGATATAGCCCTAGAGTGTGCAAGGATGCAACACAGGTTTGTTATGCCCCCTTTGGAGGTGGATGATTTCCCTCAAGTTGGAATCTCAGAGCTGAAAATGGCACAAGCATCTAGTTCCATGCAAGGAAGCAGAACTGAAACAGATATCTTACAGGAAATTCTTTCGGTGGCTCAGGCCTCTCAGGAACTAATAAATCAATCCAGCTACTCACAGGAATGGGGTGGCAATGATTATTATGCTCCTCGTGATGATGATTTTAGCTTCATGGTTGGCACTAATTACAATCATTCAAATGAAATAATGAACTCAGTGAGGTATGCTGACAAAGCATGGGAAGATGCAAACACAAGGACAATAGAGATCGGAGATATGGATGAAGAATTTAAGGCGGAGAGGAAGGTAGAGAACTTAAGATGGGTCGGAATGTCAAAAGAAGATTTAGAAAAGGTATAGAATTGTACATATTACCCCATTAATTATTTTATTTCAATGATAAAACTATTTATTAAATTGACACAGATGGAAGAACAAAATATTGTCCCAATAGAGGAAATTTCAAGCTTCCAAACTATGATGAAAGAAAATGAGGTGCAAGGTATGATTGCTTTGTTAATGATTCAGTTTGTTTTTCTTTATAATTATGGTAAATGATGAGCACGTTGTTGCAAACATGTAATGTTTTAGTAATTGCTAAATGATTGATCAGAATCTGAGCAACACAGTGACATGGAACATAATAATGACTTCTCATTGGGTTTCATCAACGATGACGAAGACCCTACCGACAACTTCACAGAAGATGGTAACAAGGATGATGATTATTCAAGTTCTCCTAGTTTTGAGGTTGTTGAGGAAATAAAGGTTAATCGTGGAATGTTTGTTTCGACTCGTCAAGTGGCGGAGACATTCTTTCAGCAAACGGTTCCTTCAAAAACAGTGCAAGTTCAGCTTAATACAGTGATGGCATACAATCATTATGTGGAGAATGCAGAGGCAATGGTGTTGATAATGGAGGACCAAGGGTCTTTGAGGAAGGTTAAGGCCTATGTTATGGGGAAGCTAATAAAGCCATCGATGACAATAGCGAGTGCGATTGTGTTCGTCTTTGCACTTGTGTTGATGCACTGTGCTTTTGTAAAGGGAGAAGTGAAATTTTGGAATGAGACATGTTGCAGTAATCGTGGTACCATCACGAAGAAAACGAGTGAATCATCTCAGATAATGAAATGGAATGAGTCAAATGATGTTCGGTTTATTGGTATCAAAAGTGAGAAAGGTTTAAGTGCAGTGTTGAAGAAAATAGGCATTTTTCTCGCTGTATCCTTCGCTCTTTGTGCCATGTGGGTTAACCACACTTGATCTCCAAATATTCTTTTAATTTTGTCTCTAACTTAAAAGAAATTAGTTTGTGAACACTGATCTGTGTTTCTTCCGGTAAGTTAACATCGGAGGCTGATGTATACTATTTGGTTAAGACTTAATTGTATTCGATCTTAATTACAATTATGAATAGAATATTCACCTATAATTATTAAATATTTGAATTTTACCTCAGCTCATATGATATTGTTGATGCAAATTTTGTTTAATAAATTCTTATTATGAAATATTTAGAAAATATAATACAATATCAATGATACTTAATTTCAATTTCTATAAAATATTATCATCACTTTAAATTTAAAATTTTAAAATTTCTATAAAATATAATTCTTAAGTTGAATTTTAAGTCAAGATAATTAGTGTCGAAGAAAATAGAATAAAAAATAAAATAAGGAAATTAAAAAAAGATAAATAAAAAAATGGGTTAAAATATTCCGATGGTCCTCGTTTTGGTTTAAAAATCTCAAATTGGTCCTCGAATTTTAATTGATCTTAATTTCGTCCTCATTTTTGTAAATGTGTTTTAAATCAACCCAATCATTAACAGTGTCAAAATTATTAACGTTAACCTCATTTTAATTATCTGGCGTGGCTTTATTCATTATTTTGAGGACTGAAAAATTGGTACGTGGACCCTGATAATTAAAATAAGCATCGTCCTTGAAACCCTAAATTACTGAATTAGGGATTGGAATTGGGTGCTGAAGGATTGTGACTGCGAGGGCAACTCCCACTGCGTCAATGCCGTGAACGTCGACGAATGTGAGATTCAGCGTCGTCGAAGGTGATTCAGCGTCGTCGAAGGTGAGGTCGAACATTTCAGAGGTCGATTTTAGTGTCGTTGATCGTAGTCGTTCTTGAGTGCCACACCGGGAAGGTGAGTATGACTTCATCCTTTTCACCGCAATAGCAAACAGGTGTTAAATCGAACCTCCTCACCGCACCTCCATGAGAAGAAACGCTGGAATTTTTCATCTCCCAACCATTGCAAGTGCAAGACGAGCAAGAATGAGAAGGAGACATTACCAATCTTATCAAATCAGAACGTACGAGACAACTTCACCTCACCCTTTTCAAACCCTAAGCTTCAAATGTTATGAACATAAACTCTTTTTAAAAGAGAAACCAAGAACACATGTGCCAAAACAACCGAATGACACGTCAGAATACACAAAACAGCCACATCATCAGAAATAAACGTCGTTTGTCAATTGATAACGGAAAGGGTTGATTTAAAACGCATTTACAAAAATGAGGACGAAATTGAGATCAATTAAAATTCGAGGACCAATTTGAGATTTTTGAACCAAAACGAGGACCATCGGAGTATTTTAACCTAAAAAAATGTTTTTAATAAAAGAAGCATAGAAAAATATTACAAAAAGATATAAAAATATTTTAAATTAAGTACATATTGCGTTATTCTTAAAAGGAAAATGTCTTCACAATGGTAAACGTGCTTTTCTTTAAATATTCAATAAAATCAATTGTGAGTAGTGAACAATTTTCAAATCTTTTGAGCACCAATATTATTTAAAGAGTATAAACTCACCATAATTATTTTTAGCTAGAATAATATATATATATATATATATATATATATATATATATATATTCAAAATATTTTTCACAATTTAATTTACTCTCTATTATTTGTTGTTTTTATTGTTGTATTTTTCTTCTTTTGTAATGATCATCATTCTTTGGTGTGAGTAGTGATGTAGGTGTTGAGTGATAGAGTCCACAGTTTGAGTCATAGGATAACAATTTCCCTTTGTTATGTATTGATATGATCTACCTAGGAAGGAAAGAGTACAATTGTTTCGTTTCTAAATTAGAATCTTCTATAGGGACGACATAAATAAATTAGAAAAGAACTCAGAATAAGACAGGAATGAATGACACCACAATCTAGCAAATTGGTAAGTCAAGTGAAGATTAAACACAAGGTGTTAATCTTAGATAGGAACATGAGGCCTTAGACAAGAATAAAGAGAATCATCTATTTAATGAGATAAAATTCAATATATAACTAAAAGTGTCTACATCAATTTTTTGTACCTCCATATATAAACACATAAGTTTAAGAAAACTTATAAACCCTACCATAAGCCCTATAAGAAAGCTTGAGCCCAAAAACTTAAAAATATAAACTAATTTATAAAAAAAAAAAAAAACCCAAATTCCAAAAACATAGAAACATAAATAATTTCTAAAAGAAAACTCGAAGTCCAGAAACATAACTTAATTTCCTAATAACTATTTTTCAAATGTGCTCCAAGCCATAATCTTCATATCTTTTGAATTTCTAGTTGCTTGTATTATCAGGAGGAGCCTTGAATAAATTTGATCTTCGAATCTTTTGCTCCCTACCCTTGTCATAGATAATTTGAATTGTAAAGATTCATCTTAAGTTCTTTTTGTATGGAATCTAAGAATAGTTCTCTATCGGTTTTTTTGTATTTTTGGGCTATTTTGACCATCAATTTGTAAAATAGGGTTCGTTGAATTGTTTTTTTTGCGAAACAGGGTCAAGTCGTCGTGGGGGAGGACGACATTAAAGGTGAAGTCGTTCTCCCCCAAGCTGGTTTCATTTTTTTTGTTTGAAAAAGGGGGATGTCGTTAGGGTGAAGGTCGGTTTTATAATATTTGAGATTGAAGTCGTTGGACCCAAAGCCGATTTCACTTTTAGTTTTTTTTTAATGTTAGGCAATGAAGCGGCTGTAGAAAGGGAAACCATTCCTACGAGCACTCTTTGATAGAGGATGAGCGCTCTGTGAGCTCAATAAGATGCATCATGAAAAACTTTATCAAGGATCTTTTTGTACTTTGAGTTGATTCAATCAAATTTATGATAGAAGGGATATTGCTTGGCCCATGGAGACAGGCCAAGACTCTGAACTTCTCAACCATTTCATTCCTGAACCTCCAAGAACTGTCACCCAGCTTCCGCTCAACTTCTGCCGTGTTTTCATTGAATTTCCTCGTGCTGGTTTATAGATTGCCATCACTATTGGTGTTGTTATGAAGGCTGTGAATAGAGCCATAAGCACTAAAATTACAAATATTTCATGGTTTAAATTCTGGAAAAAAAAAGTTGTTACATTAAAACATACAAAAACAAAAACTAAAAGTGAAACCGTCATCCAACTTAACGACTTCAATCTAAGACATAAAGCAACCGGCTTCCACATTGACAACATCACTTTTTTAAAAAGAAAAAATTAAACCGGCTGAGGGGAGGACGACTTCACCTTTAATGCCGTCCTCCCCTACGATGACTTGACCCTGTTTCGCAAAAATAAATTTGAGAGACCCTATTTTACAATTTCGAGATACAATAGACCCTCAGTTACAAAAAAATCGTTCTCTATCATATATGTTTAAAAACAAAACTCTAATATAATAATTTTCTTGAACATATTATTTTATTACTATTGTTTCTTTTAGGATGACTGAACTAATACCATATCTATTACTTTGTTAATTGTTATGGTTATATCTTTAGATAACCGGAATAGTATTTCCTCTAAATAATGGGATAGTAGATTAGATGTTATATGAATAGCCCTATTAATAATAATTAGGTTTGAATCTATCTTTTTATTTATTTATTCACCCTGTAATTTATTTTATTTAAAAAAATATTATGTATTTGATCCTCGTGGTTTCAAACTTTAGTAATTTTTTCTGTTTTTTTTTTTTTTATTTTTAAAAACAAAGTATACCATGACACCCATCCTGTATAAAAGTGTGAACAAGTCCTTTTAAAACAATTAAATAATCAATTATTCGTGAGAAAATTATCAAGTTGAATTACACAAGAAAATAAGGATAAAATTTAATTGTATTGCTAAAATTTTAATAACTAATTAATGGAGTGTTGCAATAGATAAAAAATTTAACAAACTTGCTGTTATTGGGCTGGACGACGAGGATCAGATTTGTAAGCCCATTTTAAATCATTATTTAACAATATTTTTAATTAGCCTCTTTTTATTTACACTCCCTCTTTTGCTAGACACATCTATTCTCTATGTTATTATTAAAATAAAATGACATATTTATCTCAATCTTTTGTTTCGGTGGTTTCGTTTTGGGAGGTTAGCATGTAAAATCTTCATTACAGTTCTGAAATTAAATTAAAGTTTCAGCTACGTGAAATTAAAAATTGCTCCGTCTTCGTTTTGAATTTCCTCGCATAGGCCATTTTATTGATCACATAAAATAATTGTAGTTGTTCAACAATAGCAGAACTTCTTCGTTTGACGAATAACAAAAAAATAAAAAATAAAATATAAGGTGTATACATAAGAGAAAGATCCATTAATATCCAGAGTCATAACATGCATCGTACTCGTTGATCAGTTTGTGGTTGAGATATTAATTAATTTCCGAATAACCTGAAAGAAACCAAGTAATATTGAGCATACACAACACAACTAATAATCATGACCTAATTCAGTGCTTTGCAAATTGCAATGAACCTAACCTTTGCAGTCTGGACTGTGAACGTCTGATGCAGCGAACCAAGAAGGAAAAAAGAGAAAATATGTTAGCATGAATCAAATGGAAAACCATTTTGTTTAACAGAACAAAGGTAATCATGAAGTAACAAAGGTAAAAATCCCATGAGGGAAAGACTAGTGAACATATTCAATTTTTCAATTAATGCAGTCACTTTTTTCCCTTCACAGAAGTTAAAAATGTTTGATTGGTTGAGTAACAGACCTTGTGCTCTGAGATTTAAGACTTGGCTGCTTGGTCATTGGTTGTTGAGGTTCATCACCTGGAACAGGTACAGTCTTAACCTGTGACATTTACACATCAAAAGTGTTTAAAACACAATAATTGGTGAATTATTGTGTCCAGAAAGACCAATTATTGGCTTACTTACCAAATTCTTGAATATAAGATTATAGAACATCTGAATGTATCTCTGCTTTGCCTCTTTTTGCTCCTTATTCACATGTCTCCAAAAGGTGTAAATGTTCCCCATGTTTACCATCTTGTTTGCATAAATTTTCCAGGTATAGCTATAAGACAAAGACATTCATAAAGTTTGAAAATTTAATTTCTCATTGATGCAAGAAACTATGGAAATTATATCATATGATATGATCAGTTAGGTACCATTCATTTATGCGCTGCAATCCAGCTGCAGAAATCACATTCCATTGTGATGGATCCACTTTGCATTTTTCAAAGAAATCAGCAATTTTTTTGCTTGATTCATCGCCATTGAGGGGATCAATGTGGAAGCCAGAGACCCCATCAACAATAATTTCTGCTGGACCTCCTTGGTTGGTAGCAAAAGTGGGCAATCCACAGTTCATTGCTTCAATGACAGTTAATCCAAATGCTTCATACAAAGCAGGTTGAACAAATGCTCCTCTTGTGTCAGCAATGCAACGGTAGAGTTCTCCATTACGATACCTATTAGTCTGTGCAGCAATCCATCTAAACTGACCCTTCAGTTGGTACTTATCAATTAGTTCATGCATCTTTTTTATTTCTGATATTTCCTCCCTATCTTTTGATTTTGAAGGATCAAAGAAGCCTCCTACTATGACAAGATTCACCAAATTTCTCAATCTCTTGTTTTTGCCAAACCATTCAACTAACCCGCTTAAGTTCTTTACAACATCAAGCCTAGCCATTGAGAAGATAATTGGCTTCCTCCTATCAGCCAGGTATCCACTGTTTCCATAACAATTTCAGAAGTGAGAGTCATTCATTTGAAAGAATGTGGTAATTTATAACTGAATGTTAAGTCACTTACATGTGCTCACTGTTATCAACTTTACTAAAGAGAAGATCTTCAATGGCAGGCTGAAATTGAGTGAGCCTTTTTTCTTTCTCTGTGTAAGGGAAATAGACAGATTGGTCTGCTCCTGGCGAAGCTATGTTGAACTTAGGATCAAACACGTTTATCCCTGAAACAACTCTACACAGCCCTGGGAGTGTGAATGCAGCATGGCTTTCATATTGTCCAGGTCTATCTTTGCTGCAAATATCAACTTTCAAATTTAGATTTCATTTTTTTTTTTCTGTTTTGTGCTCATTCATGTGTGTTTAAGGCTGTTTGAGCTAACCTTCCAGCAATTTCCTGGTATGTGCTGGTTATGATGAAATCAGCTGCATTCATTGCCACTGTATCAGCCATGAATTGACATGAGAAGTGATATTTGGGATCCAACTCTTTCCACTTGACATCTGAGTCCTCATACTTGGTCTTCTCCAAAGCATGTGCTATAATGCCCTGGTTTTCAATTGCCAAATGGAATTAGTACATGTAAAAAAGAAAATAAATGTACTTGCAAACACAAAAAAACTGTTCAAAGCAAAACTTATGCTGTATTAACCTGAGTTACCCCAAGTTTTCTAGCCATTAGTGATGCTACCAAGTTTCCATCTGTGTAATTTCCAACAACAAGATCTGGTTTCCCTTCCATGAACTCAAGAATCTTGGTTGTTGCATCCTATTTGAATGAGTCAAAGTATGGTGAGAAGGAAAAAAATCATAAGAGTGGCAATAGATAGCAGATAAAGAATCTTGAATCAGATTTACATGCCTGAGTAAACCTCTCAAGATAGGGGTAAATATCAAAGCGAGAAACCCATTGATGCAGTATTCCTTTATCTGTCTGAAAAGGAACACGTAAAATGTGGGAGTGCTTAGTATCATTGATTGGTTCCAACTCCTGGTGACACTTGGTTCCCCGAGAATCAGGTATGAGCCTTGTTATCTGCAAAGATCAATAGTGTACTCTTAAGATTCTAGTAACTCCAAGTGTACATACAGAGAGATAATTATCCATTCCTTTGCATGAAACTCACCACAAGAATTTGAGGTTTCACATTTAGCCCTTGTTGCTTGATTCTCAGAAGCAACTCTGCTTCCAGAGACTTGACTTGGTCCAATATGTAAACTATCTGTTGTACTTCTCTCAGTGAGTATTAGAAATGAAAAAAACATTTTACTTTTTAAGCAATCTCTTAATATAAACAGCACTTGACATGATAGCATAAAAGAGGAGTGTCTTAGTTACTCACTTCTTCTAATACACTTTCTTGTATTCATTAAACATTTATTGAAAACTACAAGATTCTGAATATGACTAATTACATAAGAAGTAACCCACAAAAAACTTAGCATTTATCTGATATAAAAATCTGTTGACCTTGCCACAACCTATGATTATAATCAAACTAGTTGCTGCTGATGTTAAGAATTTTACCTGGCCACCTGTGTCTGGCAAGCCAAGAACATCTGCTTGTCCAAAATAACCATGAACTGAGAAGATGGCAACATTGAATATTATTGGTAACCTACTTAAAAATTTCTCCAGGTTGACGGGGTCAGGTGCTTGAAGTACTTCTGATAGAGTTTTCATTGTCTCCTTCACTCTTTCTGCAGTATCTCCCCATCCTCTCTCGAACCCCCACTCCTTGAACCTGTCAATGAAATTGGTAGTGTCATTGGATCACACCTTGCAACAACATCCTTGGCCTCTTTTATTGAAAAATAATAAACTCTTCACCTTAGCTCAAAGTTCTGATATGCAGTGTCTTTGGGAAGTGCTGAGAGGAATGCATCAGCCACTACCAGTGCCATCTGTAGCTTTGCAGCAGAGTTCAAGCTCTCATTTATCATCAATTTCTGCCATGAAAAAATGGAAAATGAATATTGAAAGGTGTAACTTTGATGTTGTAGAATAATATTTCGTGTTATTTCACTTACTTCTCCCTGATGATTTAGTGTTAACAAGTAGTCCACTATAGCCTGTGTTTTCTCCAATTTCCCAGTTATCTTCGAAGTCAAAAACTTAGAAGTAAATTGGAGTCCATTTCCAATTGAAGATGAGAGGGTTAGCTGAGGAATTTGGAAATCGAATGCTCCAAAGTCTGCTTCAAATGAATTCTCATCGATTGCCCTTCAATACAGACCAAAGTTAAACATCAAAAGCAAATTTCATGAAAAGATTATTCCAATTGGACTTATTTACGTTTTATTAGATGAACATGTAAACTGAGAAATAAGTAAAATTCAGAAATGTGATAAAAATCATGCCACTTCAATCAAGTATACAAAACTCGTACTGATTATCTTTTCAAGATAAATATGAGAAAAATGACCCACCATTTTTCATCGATTACCCTTTCCTTGAACTTGAGGAACTCAGTGGGGGTGATAGTCTCAACAGAAAGGTCATCAGAACTCACTTTTACAAATTCCCAAACTCCTGGATTAGGCCTTATTGCAAAGGCAACATATGGTGGATCAACAACAGCTTCCTGCAAGTTTCAGAAACAACATTAAAATCCACAAGCTATATTTGTGTGTGTGTACATATATGTATATAAAGGTAAAGAGTGAAAAGAAATAACCTGCGTGGAGCTCAATATGAAGCCAAGAATACCCTCCAAAACTTGATTTCTTTCAGTTTTGTCATCTATAACTAGTTCCATTTCTTCCATCAAATGGTGATGTTTCATGATCCTCCTACCTTTTTCCAGGTACTTGGCAAAACACCTCTTCATGTGGTACCGGCTCTGCCTCAATGCATCAGGCATATTATCTATGACAGAATCTGTGCGTTTTAAGGCTGGTGCAGAAGCCATTTAAACAGAGCAAAAGAGAAATTTTGAGTTAAGGTTTTGAAATTGAGATGGGTCTTAATTGGTGGTCAAATGAGATGTGTCTCAATTTATATGCATGGCTACTTTGGCATGTAAAATAAGTTTGAGGTTGAGTTAGCTATGAAGGTGTAATTGTGCATGAGTTGGAGAAGGAATATTTGGTTAAGGAGGGAAAGGAAAAGAATTTGTATGCTTTGAGAAGAGATTAGGTGTGAATATTATTTCCATCACGCAGTTATAGGAATCATTCTTTCCTTCTGTTTGTGTTGGAGTTACCACACGATGATCAACAGAAAAGGATATAAAAAATGTCTTCTTCACGGCATTTGATTCTATTGGTCAACCTGTGTGAGTTCACCAAATGCAACGTGTTTTAAATTTATATATACAATGATAAGTATTTTCAACTATGGCTTTTATTTTAGGTACACATGAAATTATTATGGGTAGGTTGCACAAACTTGTCTGTAAATATTCTTGAAAAAAGAGTAAAAAGAATAATAAAATGGATTTTTTTATAAATTAAAATTAATTCATGTATAAATTAAAAGTAACAATCTAAAAGTTATGTTAAAAAGCTTTTACATTAGAAAAATAATTTTTGTTTTTATTTTTCAATTTAAATATTGACGTTTGTTTCACATTCAAATGTTTATTAACATGTAGGTTAAGAGAAATAATTAATATATATATATATATATATATATATATATATATATATATATAAAAAAAAAAAAAATATATATGTTCTTGCTATATCGAAATTCTTTGCAAATACAGGTGACCACTTATTTTTATGACCATTATGGCTATATGTTCTTGGTGGGAAAGTCTCCAAAAGAAACTCAGACATTCAAGTCACTGAAGTGTTGTAAATGGAAATATAGCAAGGTGTTTATCTCTTTAGGGTTTCACAATTTGATTAATTATCTTTAATTTGTTGTTACCTATCTTCAATTCCAACAATTTTACTTGTTATTTCAGTTATCTCTCTTTTTTTTTTCTTTTTTGGATTTATCCTATTCCACCCTATTAAGACAAAGTGAAGTTCAATTGAGTTTACGGATAACAAAAAGAAACTTATGTCGAAGGATATATGTAGACAAAATTCACATGAAATAAAATATGTCATCACTATGAAAGAAAGGGTAGATTTATTTCATGTTTATGCTTGAGCAAGAGTCCTGCTTTCTAATTAAGATTCAATTGAACTACATAACTTTTAAAATGTAAATATAATGATGTAACATGACAAACAAATATATATATATATATTTTTATCTTAACTAGGTTAATTGATGTTTAAAAGTGTCAAAAGAAACTATTAGAGTTGTTAATATTTTTGTTCCCATAAATCGTCAAGCATAACTTAAGAATGGAAAATGATTGTTTGAAAAAGTTTTATTAACAAACAATGTAAAAAAATATCTTATAATTTATTAGTCAAATTTTCCTTATTGTCTATTGAGAAATTTAAATCCTATTGAAACTTAATTTCAAGTATTATTTATTTGGCTATATTTTAAATACTTTCTTTTATTTATGTGTTTAGAGTGTAGTGTGATTTGGAATTATTTTTTTAAATATAAATTATTTGAGTTTATATTTTTAGTTTTTGAATATTTTATTTAAAATCACATAAAATAAATTTTTTAAATAAAATATCTATTATTATTAATGGATATGTATAAATTAAAAATTATCTTTTTGAATAACTATTATACTATTATATTTTATCATGAGTTTAGTGTGACTTTCATGTATTTTTGTATTTTTGTATTTTATTTTATTTTAATTTTTTCTAAATTTTTAAGTGATAAGAAATAATTGTGGGATTTTTAAATGTTAGCATAATTAAGATGTCGAAATTCAATATGATATCTAATATGATTTCATTATAATAACTAGTACTCATATTTCCATTTAACTTGTGGTAGTCACCCTGATAAAATTCACAAATATAAAAAAGAAACTAAAATTAGGAAATGTCTTCCTGCACTCCCATATTTTCTTCATACATCCCATATTTTTTTAAATTTCAATTTATCCATGTTGTAATTATAGTTTAGGATTGTGCAATAAGTAAATATTTTGGATTGTACGATCTGGAATGCAAATTTACATTTCGATGTAATATAATTTTGCACAAGGAATTATACAATCCAAAATGTGATTTTGCATTACAGATTGTATAGTTTGAAATACACATGGTTTGTGAAATCCATAACTTACATTTCACATTTTTTATCGTTGATTCTCATATTCTTCCTTATACTTCATATTATTATGGTATTTTCATTTGTTTTAATGGATACTTGTGAATGTTTTTTAGGGTGAAGGTGGAAGAAGAAGATAAGGTGGAAGTGAAGATGGAGATGGAAATAAGAGAAGACAGGGGTGGAGTTGGATGTGGAAGAAGAAGATAGGTGGAGGTGGAGGTGGAGGAAAGTATTGTGGGAGAGGAGAAGAGAAGAAGAGGAGGTCAAATTTGACCTTTTAACTTGCTTATAGGATTTAGTAAAAAAATATGGGATGTAGAAAGATATTTCCCAAAAATTGTTAGTGAAGTCCTTATATACTTTTATCTTTTTTTTTAGGTCCATTATCCTTAGCTTATCTTCTAAAACATAGTAGTTTTTCTATCAAAATTCTCTCATGAACTTGGGCACGTAACAAAACATGTCGAAATAGCATACAAAATATAGTTTTTTTACTTTATCTATTTCATATATTTCTAGTTTTTTTAATAAAGTAATTTTATTTCGGGCAAGCTATAATGTGTATTCCACCATCCTTAAGTTGAGTTGACATTTTCATTTTACTTATTTTTGTAAGGTTAACTGTTTTCAAAATATTAAAAAAAGACTAAGACAACTAAATTTTAATATATTATATTAATTTTAAGTGTGTATAACTAATCTTAACCTTGTATATTATATTAATGCTTCTTATCAATATTACATTTATCGTTGTAGTTCTTTTTTTGTTATGTAGGTGATCAGTGAAAGTAAGGAGTTTCATAAAATACTTTTTATACAAGACATATTTAAACTTTTTAAGAACCTAAAACAATAATAATTATCACTGAACACGAAAAAAATCACAACCAAAGGTTTTTTTTATCAAAAAAAATTAATACATAAAGCATTACAGATTGATTATTATAGACAACACCTGGTCAAAATAAATATAATACTTTTAATCCTCATTAGAATGGATATTGCACCGTCCAAGGAATGGACGACCTCAACATGCTCATTTGGATTCTGACTCATTAAATATTTATCATAAAACAACGAGTTTCAGTCACAGGCCGAGGTGATGAGCATTTGGGCCGAGGTGACGAACAAATATCCCTAGATTTTAGGAATAACCACCCCATGCGAGATTTCAGGAAAGAATAGTGGAGAAGTGAATAGGTTAGTTGGCAGTAAGATAGCAGTTTTAAGACTAAAAGATCTTATACATACAGAAGGGATTAAGGAAAGAAAAAAGAGAATTTTAGACGATAATTAACTATTTGGTAAACCCTAAACCAGAACAAATATAAAACTTAAACTATAGATATGAGATGTGGAACGTGTGACGTGAGAATGATACCTGAGACGTTGGAATGGGACATGGGACATGGGGCGTGAGACGTGAGATGAGACGGGGGACGTGAGACCAGAGACGTAAGATGAGATGTAAGATGTGGGACGTGGGACGTGCGATGTGAGACGTGAGACGTGGAATGTGAGAACATGGGACATGGAACGTGAGACGTGGTACATGGGACGTGAGACGTGGTACATGGGACGTTGGACGTTGGACGTGAGACGTAGAACGTGAGACATGGGACGTAGAACGTGTGACGTGGGACGTGGAATGTGAGAACATGGGACGTGGTACATAAGACGTGGGACGTGAAACGTGAGATGTGGTATGTGGGATGTATGACGTGAGATGTAAAACGTTAGACGTGAACCGTGAAACGTGGAATGTGAGATGTGAAACGTGAGACATGAGACGTGGGACGTAGAACTTGAGAAGTGAAACGTAGAACGTAGAACGTGGAACGTGGGACGTGAGACGTGGGTCGTGAGACGTGGGCCGTGAGACGTGAGACATGAGACATAAGACGTGAGACGTGGAACGTGACGTGAGACGTGGTACATGCGACGTTGGACGTGAGACGTGAGACGTGGGACGTAGGACTTGAGACGTGGGACGTGGAACGATAGACATGGAACGTTGGACGTGAGACGTCGGACGTCAGACGTGAGATGTGAGATGTGAGACATGAAACGTGGGATGTGTAAAGTGAGAAGTGAAACGTGAGACGTGAAATGTGAGAAGTGAGACGTGAAATGTGAGAACATGGGACATGGGACATGAGACGTGGTACATGCGACGTTGAACGTGGAATTTGGGACGTGTCACGTGGGACGTGGGACGTGAGACATGACATGTGACGTGAGACGTGAGACTTCAAACGTGGAATGTAAGACGTAAGACGTGAAACTTGAAACGTGGGACGTGAGACATGAGATGTGAGACATGATACATGAGACGTGTCATGTGGAATGTGCGACGTACGACGTGTCACGTGAGATGTGAGACGTGAGACGTGGAACGTGGGATGTGAGACATGGGACGTGAAACGTGAAACGACCCAAATTTGACTGCATTGGGCTGAGTTAACTTAGATAAAATTTGACCGTATGTGAGACGTGGGACGTGAGACATTAGTTGTGAGACATGATACATGAGACGTGAAACGTGATAGGAGACGTGAAATGTGAGAACATAAGACATGGGACGTGAGACATGGTACATGCAACTTTGGACGTGGGACGTGAGACGTGGTACATGTAACGTTTGACGTGGGACGTGAAACGTGTGACGTGAGATGTGGGACGTGGAACATGGAACATGGGACGTGAAACGTGAGATGTGGGACCCGGGACGTGGGATATGGGACGTGGGATGTGGGACGTGAGACGTGGAACGTGGGACGTCAGAAGTTGGACGTGTGACGTGAGACGTGGGACGTGGGATGTGGAACGTGAGAACATGAGACATGGGACGTGAGACGTGGTACATGCGACGTGGGACGTGGGACGTGAGATGTGGGACATGTGACGTGTGACGTGGGACGTGGGACATGAGACGTGAGACGTGAGACGTGGGACTTGAAATGTGGGACGTGAGACGTGGGACGTGAGACATGAGATGTGAGACGTGATACATGACACGTGGGACGTGAGACGTGTGACGTGGACCTGCGACGTGAGACGTGAGACGTGAGACGTGGAACGTGGGATGTGAGACGTGGGACGTGGAACGTGAGACGTGAGACGGTCCAAATTTGACTACATTTGGCTGAGTTGACTTAGACAAAATTTGACCGTATTCAACCAAGACACTCGTGGCCAAAATTTGGCTGTATTCAGCCAAGTTGGCTATAGTAAAAATTCAACCGAATTCAATCGACTTGGCCCCGATTGAGATTAAGCCGAGTCGGCCTTGACCCAAATTTGGTTGTATTCGGTTCAAACGGCCTAGGGTGAAATTTGGTCATATTCAAATGAGTCGGTCACGATCAAAATTTGGTCGTATTCAACTGAGTCGGCCACGATCGAAATTCTGCCGAATTCAGTCGAGTCGGCTTCGGTCAAAATTCGGTCACGTTGGCCTCGACCAAAATTTGACCGAGTTGGTCCTGGCCTAAATTTGGTCGTATTCGGCAGAGTCGATCGCGATCGAAATTTTGTCATATTTAGGCAAGTCGGTCCTGACCTAAATTTGGCCAAATTCAGTCAAATTGGTCATGATCAAAATTTGGTGGAGTCGGTACTAGTCCAAATTTAGCCATATTCGGTCGAGTAAGTCCCGAACGAAATTTGACTATATTCAACTTAGTCGGTTGTGATCGAAAATTGGTCATATTTAGTCAATTCGGTTTCGACCAACGAATTAAATGGAATCAACCCTGACCGAAATTTGACTGATCAGGCCTTGGCCCAAATGTGGTCATATTTGACCAAGTCAACTCTGGCCAAAATTTGGTCGTATTAGGCAAAATCGGTCCTGCCGAAATTCAGTCGAATCTAGTCAAGTCAATCTCGACTGAAATTTTGTCGAGTCTACCTTAGCCCAAATTTGGTCATATCGTCTCCGACCGAAATTTATTCGAAAGTCATCCAAGTTCATATCCCATGCTGAAATTTGGCCTCGTTGGCCCCGACAAAAAATCTGTCAAATTCTTTTGTGTTAGCCCTATGGACACAAATTTGGATCCAAAATGGATGTGGATATAATTATTTTATTACTTTTTAAATTTTTAATTGTCTGCATCAAATAAAATATTAAACATAGTTATACAATACTTATTTGCATTTTTGTCCTCCAAATAAAGTAAATCTACATGAATAATTATTCGGTAAGAATTTCTTTAATATTATATTTAACTATGAAATTTTGTAAATTTAAATGCGTATTAATTATTCTTATTCAATGCGTATTAATTATTCTTATTCAGTACCCTAATGGCACTGGTTAGTAGGACACTTATTGTATTAGTAACAATAATTAAATATATAAAATTTGAGAGTATTATTTTGACTCTCCCAAAATTATTGGCCAAGATCCACCAACGAGGATAACTAGTACTCATATTTCCATTTAACTTGTGTTGGTAATAAAATTCACAATATAAAAAAAGGAACTAAAATTAGGGAATTTCTTCCTGCACCCCATATTTTTTAAAATTCCAATTATATTCATGCCTAAACTATATCAAGATTGTGCAATGCATAAATATTCTTAATTGTACGATCTAGAATGCAAATTTACACTTCGAAGTATACAATTCGTAATGCAAATTTATATTATGGATTGTACAATAAAAAATGTAATTTTGCATTACGGATTCTACAATCCAAAATGTAATTTTGCATTGCAGATTGTATAATATGAAATGAACATGATTTGTAAAATTTGTAACTTACATTTCACGTCTTTCATCGTCAATTCTCTCATCTTCTTCTTTACACTTCAAATTATTATGCTCTTTCAATTTGTTTGTGAATAGTTTTTAGGGTTGAGGTGAAGGTGGAAGAAGAAGATGGGGTGAAAGTGAAAATGGAATAGAGGTGGGAGAAGATAGGGTGATGAAAGCAAAAGATGAGGTGAAGGTGGAAGAAAGTAGGGAGATGTTGTCGGAGAGGAAGAGGGAAGAAGAGGTGGCAAATTTTGATTTTTTAACTTGCTTTTAGGGTTTAGTAAAAAAATATGGGGTGCAGAAAGATATTCCCCTCAAATTATTAATGAATTCCTTATATACATCTTTTTTTTTAGGTCCATTATCCTTAACTTATCTTCTAAAATATAGCATTTTGTCGCTATAAAAATTCTATCATGAACTTGGGTATAACAAACAAAATATGTCAAAATAACATGTTACAAAATATAGTTTTTTTACTTTTTTTATTTTACATATTTCTAGTTTTTTTAATTAAGTAATTTTATTTCGGGCAAACTATGAGTGTAATCCACCATCCTTGAGTTGAGTTGACATTTTTTTTTACTCATTTCTGTAAGGTTGACCGTTTTCAGAATATTAGAAAAAGACTAAGACAACTAAATTTTAATATATTATATTAAAATATATTTTATTTCGGGCAAACTATGAGTGTAATTCACCATCCTTGAATTGAGTTGACTTTTTTTTTACTCATTTATGTAAGGTTGACCATTTCAGAATATTAGAAAAAGACTAAGACAACTAAATTTTAATATATTATATTACTTTTAATATTGTGTATAACTAATCTTAAACTTGTATATTATATTAATGCTTCTTATCAAGATTATATTTATCATTGTAGTTCTTTTGTTTGTTATGTAAGTGAATAGTAAAAGTAAGGAGTTGCATAAAATACTTTTTATACAATTAAACTTTTTAAGAAATTAAAACAATAATAATTATCACTGAACACGAAAAAATATTCATAACTAAGTTTTTTTTTTTTTGTTAAAAAAACAATTAATACATGAAGCACTACAGATTGATTATTACAGGAAGCACCGGGTCAAAATTTTCTCTTTTAATCCTTGTTAGAATGGCTAGCGCTAGTACAATGAAATAAATATAAAACTTAAATTAAAGATATGAATGATAATATATTTTTAATAGTATAATTATAATATTATGTTAAAAAAATATTATATGTTAAATAAAATGTTATTAAAAACAATTATAATTTTATAAAAGTATAAAAATATAAGGCACAAATGGCAACCACGCAAAAAATAACAATCCAAATCCTTCAAAATCCATTACTTTAATTTGAAAAGGTAAAGTTGTAAATTTGACCTTAAGCTAACTCTAAAAATCAGACTAAGGCCCAATTGGCATCGTGGGCCTAACAGAATTAGCCTGTTTCCTTGGTCTTTATAAATGACTACTAAGAAGTAGTAGCTTCATCCAACCTCAAGTTAGGGTTCCTCCTATTTATGTAAAAACTGCATCTCCTTCGTGTGCCACAGCACTAGTCTTTACCCCAACCGCCAAATTCTATTCGCATTAAAATCTTTCGCTGAAATTAGGTTATGCTTTAGTATTTTTTTTTTTCTATTTGCTTTAGTATTTTTTTTTTCTTTCTATTTTGCGTGAATTTTAATCTTGAATTTATATGCCGTTAGGGTTTATTTCAACTTTAGGGTGTATGGGTGTTAACATTTTAATGTGCACGATGTTTTGGAGATGGAAGTGATGATTTTTTCCCCAGGTGATCGACGCTGAACAAACTGTGCGATTTTTCTCGTTTGAGAAACCAAGCCAAATAAATCTGATCCATCTCTCTATACATGCCTTCGTTGATGGATTTTCTGTCTGCACAAGTATTTGATTAATATTTTTAAACACTTAGTTTCTTTTGGGAAAATTTCAGATACTTCTTTAAAGTTTTTATTGTGTTTTTAGAAGTTTTATCTGAGTATTGTTTTTTATTTTTATATTTTGCCTTTTTTTCGTTGATTTTTTTCTTTCTATTTTTTAACATATGAAGTAGCTTTGTTTGTTTGAAAATTTTAATATTTTTAAGGCATACTAGGGTGAGTATTTTTTTTTCATGATAGATGTTAAGATTTCTATCATTCTAATTGATGAAGTCATATTCTAATTGATGAAGATGAAGTCATACATGGTCTATTACTGGTATGTCATTGTACATTTTAAAATTTAAAAGAATGAATGAATTCGGTGTATTTTAAATGCATGAATGAATTGATAATTCATAAATCTTAACCTTTCAAATTTATTAAAAATTTTAACGAAAGAATTCATAAATTTTAAACATTATAATTTAATTGATAATTTAAAAAAAAATTGTTCCATGAATTTATAATTGAAATTTTTTAAAATTTAATAAAAGAATTGCTCAATGAATTTGGTGTATTTTAAATGAATGATGTGATAATCATAAATATTAAACTTTGAAATTTATTAAATTTTTGAAAATTTTAATGAAAGAATTCTTAGTTTTCATAAACTCTAAACCTAAATGAAAATTTTAAAAATGAATTTTCATGGATTCATAAATTTATTGAAAATTTTAAAAAATTAATAAAAGAATTGTTCAATGAATTCATTAATTTGTACTTAACAAATTTGAAAATCTTAAGAATATATAAGAATAGATATTTTTACAATTATAGTAAAAACAATTGTATCAATAGAAAAGATAAGAAATTAAATGAATGTACAAAGTTAAAGAATAAAAATAAAGATTAAAGTAATAATTAATATTTATTTAACACCTGAAAATGGAAATTATAAAGAGAACAGTAATAATTTATACTTATTTAACTTTTAAATGGTTGAAAGGAAGAAGTAGAGGATATGAATTATTTATTAATATTTATATTTATTAATATTTACAAAACGATATAAATTATTTTACCAATTATTCTTGTGTAAAACATATTTAGTTATTTATATCAATTTTTACTTTTTGTCATTTTTTTTATGAAAATTTGTTCTTGTGATTGTAATTTATTAATTAACATAATTATATTTCATTTAGACTTTTGTATCTTTAAAATTTTTTTTGGGGTTTTATTATAAATTTATGAGATTATATTTGAAAGGTAGAATTACCCATTATTTATCGAAACCGGTTCAAGTAAAGTTAAATCATTAAACCTTGGAACAATATTTGACTCATTTATAAAAGATTATCTTGCACATAAGTTATTTGTTGAATGAAATTTATAATTATGTTCATCCAGCACATATGTTGGATTTCTTATACTGCTAAACTTTCAGGTTTAACCCATGTTCAATCAAATCCAGATTTTGACAACAAAAAGTGATTAAAAACATCGAAGTTACATAATAATTTCTAGTGCCTTTGTATATGCATTATACATAATAATTTTGTGACGTATTAGAAATTAAATGCCAGAACAGAAAATCATTAAAAAAATATTGTTTGTCAACATATTCTAAAAGAAAAATAATTTTTTGACGATTTTCTTTTACAATATAAAATGTCATTTTTTAAGTGTTTTTTTTATTTTTTAATTTTTTTCATTCTCAATATTCCAAAACCACTTAAAAAATGACATCTTATGTTGTAAAAAAAAGTTGTCAAAATTTAATAATCAAAATATCATTATACTTTCTAAATATGAGATATCTGCAAAAACTTCAAATTACTGTTGTTGCATAATGTTAGCTTTCCTATTTTCGGTAAAATAATGTCATTTATCTTTTTTTTTCGAATCAATAAAAAACTATTATTTGAAGAAAGATAAACAATAAATAACTTTAGCTATACTGCAACCAGTAAACTAAAACACATTATTTTATGAAAGAATCAAGTATTTCAGTACAATAAGAGATAGAATCAAAGAGGATTTTCTTATACTTCAGCCTCCATTGGACAGCTAATTTCCACCTATCCATGGACCTTCTTGCTTTTCTAGATAATATTACGTCAGTGAAACTATGTGCATCTTTCATATCATGTGCTTCTAAGAAGGCATAGATCTCATCCCTGGAAGACATAGATTTTGTGATCTCCATGAAAGTGAAAAAATCTTGGCTACTGTGCATTGCATTCAAGAGCAAGGTGTCTTCATCAATAGATGTCGGCAGATTCTTTAACACAGTGGCACAAGTTTTGGACAGCCATTTCGTGATGAAAATTTCATTGTCTGCTGACAGTTGGGAACCAGAATACACAAGATGTCCTACAGACTTCCTCTTGTTTTGAGGGGTTGCCCACAACCGCAATGCAGCAAGTAGTGCAAATGAAGGCTTCCCATTATGATGGATATAGAGTGATTCCATAGACCATGAAGTGGAAAGATATATAGTTGGTTCCAAAGGGATAAAAACTTTGTCATTTGGATTTTCTTGTAGGAGAAAGCCATAGTGTTCAAGAAGCTCCAAGTTTGTGTAAGTTCCATAGCATAATAGAACCTGGTGAGGATAAAGTAATTAGTAATTCCCTATTTACTAAACAACGGAATGTAGAGACTGAAGACGGATATGGTACTAGTGACCTCTTGAAAATAATCAAATGGAAGTAGGATTTGAAAATATCAGTCCCTGCAAAATTGAATAATTTACAGGAGACAAGCAACTAAGTTTGTTTATAGAATTTTAGCTCCAGGTAAGATTTATGATAAATTACATTTATATTTATTGAGAAAAAAAAAATCAGTAACATTCACGCTCTGAATTGGATATGTAAACCAAACAGAAGCTACATTTACTGCTCCATATGCTAAATATAATCCTATCTTGAGAAGGGCCTCATGCATTGCACAATACTACTAATAAGAACATCCACCGGTAGTTTGCCTGAGCTTAAAGCCACACAGCCGGGTAATTTTGTTCTCATCATTTTAAAAGCTGGTTCTAAAGGATGTGTACAAATCTTGGGTACAGTTTGTCCAATCCCAATTTTTTTATTCAGTTAACTTAAACATAAGACATTAGCAATTTCTTAGAAATCCAATCACAGTTATAACTGATAAGGGTTTCTAGACTTAGATTGTGTGGTGAAGGCTTAAACATCTAACATGCATAGAGAGTTGAGTTGAAGTGCAGCTTGATACCACTAAATATCTCCAATAAGGGTTGACTCAATTGGTAGGATCATACTTTGTGAAAGAAAAGGACTTATATCGTGTTCCAACAAGTGATCCTTTATTCACGAGTAATTTTTAAGTGCAATGGTAAGTTTGTGCCACGAGTTATGGCCGGCCTAACGTTGAAATAAGGCAGCCTCCACTAAATTTCTTCCCCAGAAACGGTACCACCAAGCATCATTGATTCAAAGCAGTATCCTAATCAAATAGATACAAACATAACATCTATGACTACAAACTATATTCAAGTCAAGGACAAATAATTCAAACAGGACAAAGAAAATGGACCCAAAAGCCTACAATGCAATCAATCAAATGAAATTTTAATTCACGTTTTCTCACATTTAGAAACTTAAACTAATATTTTAATTCAAATTAGTAACTAAAATTTCCAGAAATAGTTAAATACCTGATCGCCTTTCTTGTAATGTGCCCTGGCATAGAAGCAATATGCATTAACATCTTCCTCAAACCCACCATCAGTTAATCTTGGGGAATGAGAATCAAGCTGTTCTGCATCTACCATTATATTCTTGCCTCCATTTAATAAGTTTGTATCGTGAATGGAAGAGTTTGATAGCAAATGTTCTAAATCCTCAATGTCAGATGACTCCTCTCCAGGTGCATCATAATTAAACAAGTCACCCACAGGGCATAAGCACCCAGCTTCATCCCATGGTATATGCAATGTTCGAGAAGATATCTACATTTTACGTAGTTCAAATGTAACCAAATCATAGAGTGAGTGATGATTTACATGAAGGCAGAAACTATTGCATCAACCAAAAAAAAGTAACCAACATTCAATACAGTTAGTTGGTTTTTCTTATCAGTGATATAATTAAGTAGCACAACTTAAAACAGATTAGTGAAAATAAGTCTGTCACAATAGCATGGATGAAAGTACATGATAAGGCAAGGAAGAGTTTGTAGATAAACATCCAAAACTAAAGATGTTTCCAGTCCATGCAAATGTTGGAAAACCAAATTGAATATTTATAAATAAACTACTTTTAGCAAGCATATATCTCCCGTCTCAAAGGCCTGGTTTCTAACTGACTAACCGTTGCAGCAGCCCAAACCCAAGCCTTAAATGTTAAAAACTGGGGCCTAAACATGAGATCTTCCATCAAAGCATGAGCTTCTTTCCACTCTGATTTGGCCTTTAGTATAGCTTTTTCGGTGACCCACACCGCTTCATCCACCTAATAAACAAATCATAAGTTAATTCTTACATAAAGTATTGATGATAAGCTGATAAATATCATAAGCCAAGATGCTATAATCTAACCTAACAAGATAAACTAAAATGTCAAACAGAAACCGAACTTGCAGAGCACGCTTCTCAAATTCACCAAACATGGCTAGTATGTCATAAGTGTGTGGCAAATGCATTAGGTAAGGATGCCACCTTGAAGTCTTCCCTTTACCCATTTCATACAACAAGCAAACGATCAATATCTGCATTATAGACAAGTGTAGCAGTATGTGAGATTCAATTACAGGCAAGAATACAACAAGAATGATGATGAAGCCATATCCAAATAGGTGTTCAGAGCCAAGTTCAACAATGCCCTAAAAAATTTAACAAAAACTATTTATCTTCGTCCAATAACCAAAACAAGATGATAAAGACTTATGGTTTTAGCACATTGTTACAAATTAAATTACAGGAACAACATAAACAAAACAAGCAACAGAACTATTACACTCAGTAACACATACACTGCTAAGAAAGAAACCTGAGTTGAGGATAGACAAGAGTGTCTATTGACAGCAAAACAGAGCTTTTCATCTTCCATAACATTCTCTCTTGTCATTAAAGCAGATTTTGGAACTCTGAGAACGATTTCCCCCCTCCTAAGGTCTCTCACAGCACCCAAACCTCTCCTGCAGCATTCTCCAAACAATACACAAAAATGGGTAAAAATTTGTTACCAGAAACAAGTCAAAAGCATCAACCTTTACATTATTATTATAGAATCGGATTAATTACCAAAGAAAATACACGTCAAGAATATAAGAGGGCAATAATCACCATCTAACAAAAAGTCATTGGTGCGATAAATCCAATGCAAGGGTTAGATTAGATTAACTACGACGCACATGTACGATAATTAGGGTATCTAAGAAGGATCTGTGAGTACCCGCCAGAGTGAGGAAAATGAGCGACACATAAAGAAGAACCCAAACATGAGGAAGGAGAGTGTTGAGGTTGGTTGGTGGGTGTTGATGAGTCTGATATTCCAAGTTGTGCTGCCCATGTTAAGAAGCTTTCAAGGTTTTGTTGTTCCTGCTGCATCTTCTGCTGATCACCTTAACCTAGTTCCTTCAGAACCCAGGAAACTTAACCTGGTTTTTTAGGTTCATCTTGCGTTCTTTTTTTTCTTTTTTTTTTTTTTTTTTTTTTCTTTTTTTTTTTGAAAAAAATTTTTTTTTTTTTTTTTTATCATTTTTGGTTTTTTTTTTGTTCGAGATTCAGATTGGATCTTATATGTTTTGAAAATGTCAATTAACTCTATGACGTATTTATATTTGAAGGCGATGAGG